>ERZ778027.458-NODE-458-length-96654-cov-11.174753_pt1 | contig 96654 bp, 122 predicted proteins | sample MGYA00375757_ERZ778027 | MGnify/ENA primary metagenome ERZ778027 (study PRJEB29350, sample SAMN05389817) | bioreactor metagenome | isolation source: Ammonium sulfate bioreactor | place: South Africa: University of Cape Town | collected 2014-02-18 ...
AAACATATGTATAATATCGACTATGTTTCTCTTTTCAGATAATAATATTAGAATGATTTACCATATACGTATGCAACATCGAAGTTCAATCGAATCTTCATATGTAAGTATTTGTCTGTTTTCTTTTTTCGAAACATTTTTATCCGATTCAGTGATAATATAATATGTTTTGACTGAGGCTTTTTTTTTCTTGTTTAATTATAATATTATTTCGAATGCGTTATCAATCATCCATCAAATCCATCAAATCCCTCAATCACTTATGTTTATTATACTATGCTTGTACTTGATTGAAGGCTAAAATATATTTGTATTTTATCGTATTGATCGATCAAAGCTACATCAACTTGATAGTCAATCAACAGACTTGAATACATCAATCTGCAATCCTACCTGACGTTAACTGACTTCGTGTCCTTCAGGTAACCAATCAGTTAAATTTGCGTTCGCTATATAACAACGATTAGCAATCTGTATCGTTGCTGTCATTATTGTCATTATTGTCCTTCGTATTCTCTGTATTTCTCCATTCTTTTTCTTTCTTTCTTGATTATACAAACGAATGTAATATGTATCATTTATACGATTGAGCAGGAATGAATCGTTTCATATTATATATATATATCAAAGAGAACCTTCTTTTTCTTTCTTTCTTTGTTTCGTCTTCGATACTTTTGTTCTACTTATCAAAGAATCATAATGGTTATTTCATTGATACTTCGATAGCAGAAGAATTAATGACACTGTTCTTGGACAACTGCCATTTATCAGGTAAGTGACAGTACTTCTGTCACCTTGTCTATTTAACTATCAGACGACTATCATAATAAAACGAAGAAGAGAGAATTGCATAAGAAAGAACGCAAAAAAAAGTAATTTAGACAAAGAAGAAACTGAGTAGAGAATGTAAGGGATGGTCATAAGACAAGTAATAACACATTCTATAGACGATGATGATGATGATGATGATGATGGCGACGCGTCTGATCTAATGATAATGGTACTATGAACATTATCGAACGTCGTCGTTCATCTCAAGAGATCACGATCAGTTATTTTTTATGAAGTGTTTTATATATATATCTGTCTATATATATAGAGAGATGTGTTTGTGTGTATTTATAAATATCTATTAGAAAATGATTTTCTTTTGTTCGAAGTAATTCAACATGCGGACTCTTTTTATTTACATGACTGATTGTCTAATTAAACAATATTCCCACTCGAAATTAAAAAAGCAGAAGTTAACAGTATGAGTGCAGTTGTGTTCTATTGTTCAACATGCGCATGTATGCAAAGGATGAATGCTCACATGCGTAGTTTCCTCTTGTACCAAGGTCACATGTCGTATGCAACGTTAACAAATTATGCTATAGGCAAAGCTTTCTTTTCTGAACATCTTGCGTCACACGCGCACACATCTATATTTTGTGTCATATTCTTTCTTTTGCTGCATCCGGTATGGTCTTTAATTAACTTTGTTTGCACCGTATTCTATTCTTCTTTGTACATGTATATAGCCGCAGGTTTGTTGTATATACATATGCACGTACAAACACATACAGGGATATTGTAATTGTCGTAGTAATCGTAATAACTATACACGTGTGCGAGGATAAAAAGAGCGATATGGTCGTATAATTGCTTGTGATATATATATATATCTATACAATGATGAAGTAAGCTACTTATGAAGAAATATAAAAGAATCGAACGATTATTGTAAAAATATGAGAATGAGAGTTACCTTGATCTATCAAAAGTTTATGATTGAAGAAAGATGGTTTGCTATATATATTTTTTCACCTGAGAGAATGTTTAGGAAAAAAAAGAAACGACAGTACATAGGGATAAATAAATACGATCGACGATGATGATGAAGCAAAAGAATAATGATGTGTATGTCGATCACATTGATTAATATTAAGGAAAAAATTTTTTTTGTATGTGTTTTGTCTCGCCGATTTTTGTCTTTAACATTTTGTGAGCATAACTATGGGTAATTAGTGGATGCCGTTCGTCGCCCGCATCAAAATGGCTTTCTCATGTGGTCATAGTGGTCAAACAGCTGTAGACAATCATTTATTGACTGTATATAAGAAAGAAGTAACACGCCTTCCCGCCGGCGCGACAAAAGAGAACCAACGAATAACGGCACCAGCAGTTTGTCTATGTCTGTTCGCTTAATTATTGAACATATCAACGAAAGTACGTATACGAACGCATTTCTATTGTTTGTTTATGGTCGATCAAACACTTTTCTTTTGTTCTTCGTGAGATGAGTTTTGATTTAAAACCAACTTTGTTTTCACTAGTTATCACATGTTTAATTCACAACAAATGAGCATTAGTAATCATTTCTAGTCATAGTTCATGAACTTTCTCTCATCTTATGTGTTCCATATCCATCCTCTTCTACTTCTATTGCCTCTCAAGTAAACAATCGCCTAATCAGTGCACTCACACGCTTGTTGACCATTAGAAGCTTGCTGTGGTGGTCATGCGTCAATCTAATGGATTGCCCTCCCTCTTATTCTTACTCTCATTTTCTTTGCTCTAATTCTTATTTCTTTTCGTACTTTGTGTAAATGACAATTACGTGTTCTGTCCGAAAGTGAAGATAATGTGTAGACATACACACATATTGCAACTGTCATTACAGATTGACCCATACTGTCGCCATTGGAATAATGATTCTTTTTTTTTCATTTACTGATGAGACAGATGATCTTTTTCTTCTCAACATACATACAATTACAAAATAGTGACACCATCAAATTTATGCTTATGTCCTATCCAGATTAGCCGAAGAAGTATTTTTTTTATATGCACGGTAGAACCAGTTAGATTCTTGTCTTGCCTGTTCAAACTCATGTACTATGGGTAAAATAATCATATCCGGACAGCTGATGATACTCTTCTGTCAAAGTTCACACACGCAGCACTTTACTGTTTGCTTTCTTTCCTATATTTATTTCAATCTCATACAAACACATTCGGCTATCAATTTACTAAGCAAGGCATCATTATTACTATGATTATTATTGTTTTATGTTGACACTCCCGAACTCGAGAAAATCATACAGCAGGTTTCCTTTTTTTTTTATATTCCACACTGTTCATCATTCGTCGATTCCCATTAGAGAAAATCGTTTGATTCCCATCTGACTACGTAGTTTCATCTTTCATAATTATTCATCAATGACTGTCCAATGTCCATCATTCGAAAAACTAAATCAGGAGACCGATTCTAATTCAATAGTAATTTGTAATGTCATTTGTCAGTTTCTTTTTTTCTTCTGTATATGTCAAATGGACACTACCGGAGATGGCTTTTTGTTATTGTTGTTGCTCAATGTATAATAATTCTCTGATCCATGAGCTAACAAATGAAAGAAAGAAAATGTGTGGAAAAAAAGAAGAAATACGAAGAGAAAACATTGACAGAAAGGGAAGGAGAGGGAGAGAGAGCGAAGAGGAAAAGAGCAACGCGTTCAAGAGAGAACGGATGGGACGAAGGGCAAGAAAGGGAGGAGAGAAGGAACGAGAGAAAGAAGAGAAAAAGCGTAATTTTTTTTTTACTATACAACATCATTTATATGTACGTACGTAGTCTACTATTTCAATTCTAAATGGCACAATCAAGTGTGAAGCAATTAGGTGAGTTTTTTGACAAAAACTTTTTTTCACATAGCAAAAAGAAAAACATGAATTTGTTAATTGTTTTTTGATGGTTTAAGAAAACAAAAGAGACTATTGTTCATACGTAGATCACAAATCATTTCTCTCACAAGTCGCGCTTGTATTAAAAATGCATCTATAAATCATTTAAAATATAGAGAGGATTAGATTTTATCACTATTTGATCATGGTCAGCTTGCTGGTCAAGCACATACACACACACACACATTTACAACCGATGTATGTAACACTCTCGTCAAAATAAGATCTTATTACACTTGTTTTTTTCTCCGATTGCCAATATTAGAATAGAATCTTAGGGGAATATTTTTTAACAATATTGACAGTATCGATGTGACAGATAAATAGACAGGCGTTAGTAGAACAACGACGATCAAGGCCTAATAGAAAAAATATTGAATATAAAAATGAAAGATGCTATATTACTCGTACGAGAACATATCTTCTCGTGTAGTCTCTTAGCTCTAATCGCGTCATCGTTATTCAGCCATGCTTCCATCCGGTCGCTTGCCGTGCATAGAAGTCTAATCATGTTGAGAGTTTCTTCTCCTTTATTCCTCTTTCCCTATCGTATTTAGTAGTAACAGCATCAACTATGTATTTGATTATATCATTCGGATGATTACGTTGAACAGGCATGCATATCCCTCCCATGTAATTCATCGTTGTTCATATCAGTGCGTCGAACGCATGACGCGTGCGATATCTAACATTAATATACAAACATGTACATGAGCAGCACTATTGATATATGTACGTGCATGAGCTAATAATAATTTCTTAATCATTATTATATGAAACTTTTGCGCTTCAAAGATTTCCGTTGTTCATGAGGTTTCATGTTCGTTCATGTAAATTCACTCAAACATGATCTCGTAATCACTTAGTTTATATATCGAGATGAACTTTGGCAAGGTACACATGCTAATGGTTACTGCTAATCTTCTTTTATTCACTCATCTCTCGCCTTTTGTATTTATTTATTTCAGTCTTCTCTAATCTTTTCACTTACGATTCTTGTCAACTAACACGCACATACATCCAGCTAATTTCATTGATTGTTGTCGCCTTTATGTCCCGACAACATGAAAATTACGTAACACAGATGAGTAAAACGCACATCACATACAGGAACTTGTTCTTATTTGAAAAAAAAAAGAACTAGCCTTGTATTATGATGATGATCATCAAAATGCACCATATGTTCATTGTATGTATCTGTTTTATTTCTAAGACATAAAAAAAGTCCGATAGGAAATTCAATAGATTGCACATGATGAAACTGCGCAATCGCTTTTTAATTAGACAAGTCTTATTGATAAACTATGAACTCGTCGTCTTTTATATTTCGATCAAATCCATATGTTGTTCGAAAAAAAGAAAACGTTAAGTGTATAAGACAACACGTTGACATCCAATAAAATTCTACGTGTGAACTTTAATTGTCATCCGTTTTGAACATACGTATGTACATGCACAAGGCTAGTTTCATATTTTACCAATGCGTGACAAATGCATTCACATTGAAAATTTCTTTCGTTCGTTCGTTCGTTAGCGAACACTTGACAGCTTTTTATTATGCATATATATATTTGAAAATTTGATCTTAGACTTGTGTAGTGATTATTATTATTATTATTATTTCTAGGTTTTTTTGTTATTATTGTTGTTGGTGGTGGTGGTAGTCTTATTGAAAAGGAAAGAGAGAAAAAAAAAGTGTTCGTATGTACATATACATTCTAAATAGTAAAAGATTGACTTACGTCACGATAATGTAAATCGATCTACTTGATCGACGTTATTCAACACATACTTTTAACAACAACAAAAAGAAAACAGAGGAAAGAACTGGCATATTTCAATTGATTGACATTACTCTTTAGTGTACATTAAGAAATATCTCAACAGTTTTCTTTATAAAATAGTTGCATTTACGATAATTTCTATTGATTAGACAACTCTTTTGTTGTATTTCTACAGTTTGAGTTCTGACAAGATATGACTGACGATTTAAGAAATTAATTGTCAATCTATGTCTGAACACAATATATACCATTAGCTTTTCTTTCTTCGTTTTTTTCTTATTTTGTTTCTTATTGTTTCAACAATTACAATTCTCTTATTCTCTCTTTTTCTATTTAGGTCAATTGAGCGACGACGACGACATCGCATCTGTTTGAATTTTGTTCACACATACATCGCCTTTCGATTCAATTGAATATCTTTTCTTCTACGGTCGTCAGCAGGTATCGTAAATTGATTAACAGAAGCATCAACAGCACTTGAACGGTTTCGCACGACGACGCGCCCTCAAGGTAGCAGCACTATCAAGATGTCCATCGGTCAATAAGAGAAAGTAAAAGTTTATGAATGAACATCATCTACTTGAAAGAAGAGAATAAGAAGGATGCACACACGCGTTCAATGTTAACTATTCAGTCATCTTGTCTTTGTCAAAACTAATCACTATTGAATGATAGATCTCTCTGTCTCTCTTTCTACATATATACAGTTAAGTTTCCTTCTTATATTTTCCTCAATTTTTTATCCAGGATGTGCACTTGAGAAGTATGTCTACTCGATAGATTTTGTCTGTCGATCACATATCATTGTAGACAGTGTGTCGACAAACGAGTGAAGAAAAAAGAAAGAGAGATATTAGCCGGAACGAAGAATACAAAGCTCGCCGCTGATATTACGTGTTTAAATGTTGAAATACGACGGTGATGAAGATCAGCAAGTTTGATTACATTCGATTTTCTTTTCTTTTCTTTCTTGAGTTCAAACCTTGATTTAATATTAGTTGTTGTTTGTAATCAAAGATCAAAAAGATTGACAAATTTCGAATGAAATTAATATTGATTAACATAGATTCATCTACACGTCTGTACACTCGAGACAAATCTTCTCCTCCTGAATTCGCACATCATGCAAGTTCGCAGCACACTTTAACAAAAGGTCATTGTCTATCGATATTGAACATTAGTCGGAACAATTGATGTTTGATGTTATGAAGACGTAAGTATCGATGATAAAATTCGTCTGTGCCATCGATTTGCACAGTCGTGAACGAGTGCATATGTATCTTTTGAATTGACGAGCTGATGCACGGCCTTGCCTTGCATTGATCTACAGAGAAAATTAATTGGATGGCACAATGGCTTTTGATAGCACCATACTGTGATACTATACAGTGTATATATAGGTAAATTAGTAGCCACGAAAAAAAGAGCTGAAAGAAGGAAGTAAGTGAATTGCTTTGATCTTTTTTTCTCTTTTGTCACAGCTGTAATGATGTAAAAAAGTAAAAAGATAATCATGAAATCTTAGGAACAAAAGGAACACTGACCATCAAATGAACAATAGTATAGTTAATAGTCAGTTGGGTTCTAATAAACTATTCTCGATTGACTCGTTTTCTCTTTCCATCTCCCTATCCCTTATTCCGATAAAGTCACGCTACGACAGCTGCACACACATAGCTATTCTTTGTTCGTACGACGCTTATATCAATTCTTTCCTGTTCCTATTTTTCTCGTCGTTCTTCATTTTTTTTGGCTCTTCATTCAATCATCTCTTCATCCTCATCAATGTTCGTTCGTTTGTTCAATCGATCAGCACTCTTGGGAGATTGAATTGTATGTGGAAATCTTGTCCTACTACAACTACGATTGCGCACAACGCATTTACTATAGAAATAATCCGCTATGCTTCTATGAATATGATGTAACTCAGCATACAACACGAGTAATGAAGCATTATTGATTATCTTTCTCTTCCTTTCTTTTTGTTTTGTTCGATGTACTTGTTCCCTTTTTTTTTTTTATTATTAGAGAGTTATGTTGAACAAGAAATCGATTAAGTTTAGATGATAAAATAGGTATATGTAAGCAAATAATAGACGAGGAATTCAAATAGAATAAAAAAGAGAACGAGGGAGAGAGAGAGAGAGAAAAAGACCGAGCCTTTCCCTTTTTCTAATGAGCTATAAACACATGCCGGATGGTCTCTTAACTTGAACGTAAAAGGTCATTTCAAACATCAATAATCAACATGTCAGAATATCTGATAGCAACAAGTTTGTCTTTATTAAGAAAAAAAAATTTGTTTGATTTAACCAAGAAAAGTTCGAGGACGAAAAACCTTGAATTTTCCTCTTTCTTGAATAAATCATTGTTAGATTTGGGTTATTAATCGGCAAAAAAGTGAGTGTTCTTGTCATCTTTGTTATTTCTATTTCTCGGAAATCGCTTGTCAATCAAGAAGAAATGTATTTTTACTCTCTCTCTCGACATTCGTATCCTAATCTTAATAATTTTTGAGAGAGAGATTCGACTAAAATTCTTTTGTTATTCTTTTTGTGATCATAAAAAGATAACAACATATGCTTCCTTATGTGCACTCTTCGTTTTTTTTGTTGTTATTCTCATCAGTTCAAATCTCTGTATTGCATATCATACGATTGTCACGCTGTGCATCCGTATTTATATGCATGAACGTATCAATCATGCAGATGGACTACTGTGGTGAAAATCGATTAAGACAACAGAAGAGAAAAAAACAATAAGGGAGAGAAATATATATTGAACTCGACAATCACTTTCTCGTTGTTGTTTTCTCTTTTTTTTTTCGTATTGATCTGGTCATTGATCAGAATAATGATATGACTGTAATTGAGCCAGATAGTTTTCATAAAAAATCATTTTTCTAGATTGAATTTGACAAGTCATTTTTCTGGTTTATAATATTATTAATATAACATGATAATCATTTTTTTCTCTTCCTCCTCGTTCTCTCTACATATCAGCTTTCGATTTTCTAGTCTAGTAGCTAGTTGTCCTTGACACATAAATAAAAGATGAACTTTCTTGTCATCTAGCTGTGTTTATACATAAATCTCTTCTTCTCCTTTCTTCTTTAGAGAAGATAGGAAGAGATGATCCATTGAACACTAGTGAATGACACGACCAGAGCGAATCAATCGTTCGATCGAACGCTCATTTATTTAAATTAATAACAACGTACGACAACAAAATCAGTTGATCAAATAGAACGTGTGTATATTTGATGTTGTTCTTTCCAAGGTCGATTTCATAGATTCGATGAAAACGAATGAATAAGACCTATGATATTATTTAATTAAGGCAAGGGGATCGTATGAGTGTTATTCTTCAATTGAGTATTATTCCATTAGTCTCAATTTACTTTCGTCGTTTTCTTTTCTTTTCTTTTTTTCGTTCGAGACATTTGGTCCTAATGGAATTGAAGGGCAGTGGTAGTCAAATGAAAAGAAGAGAGCGAGAGAGAGAAAGAACTTCAAAGTAAAACGAACAAAATAGATATATGTATATAGGTTATCGTGACGACGGTCACATAAACACTTAGTTTCTCTTCGTTTATAGATGTTATTCCGACACCTAAATAGACTTTTATCTCGAGCAAATTATTGAAAGATGTCAATTTTCTCTGTTCAGGTGTTGACAGGAAACGGGAAATTCAATCGGTCACATCTGCTCATTCCTAACAATTAAAGCTCATCAAATTCTCAATACACATTCATTTCTCTATATGCTTTTTTTCGTTTCAGATAGATAGAAAAGAGAAATAAAACAAAAAAATTATGCTTATGAATATTCTCTTACTGATAGTTCTATTTCCTCTCATCTCTTCTCACAATCATCTACATTCATATCCATCGATACTCATCGATCCAAATGATTATCCCAAATCTGATTTACTTATTCATAATTTCCAACAAAGATTTCATCCAACATATTCCTATCGTTGTCTATTACAAACTCAATCGAAATATTTTTACTTGAATTCATCATGTCAATTATTAACGCGTCAATCGCTCAAACAAGTCTGCCCATTGAATTATACATTGAAATTAGAAATTGTTTTTCCACAAAATACAACTGTTTATCAAATATTTATTCAACTCAAACATAAAACTCCGTTAGAAATACCGATTAAATCCGATCAAACGACGATTGATGTGCCATTTGATTGTCCCAATCAGGAACATTTGAAAATTCCATCGAAAGATCGAGAATTTTATCTTGGCAATGCGCTTGTTAAATTACTCGAACAAACGATCGAAGACAAACAAATTTGTCAATTCGAAAAAAATCCCTATCGTATGAAATTAAAAGAAAATGAAATCTACAAGAATTTCCTTCAAATCAAAACCATTTCATCGTGTACGCCAACGAATTTTCTTCTCGCATCATCGAATTCCAAACGAAATTTCGATTATGTCGCTTTGGATTCATCAACTGGACATCTCAGTCTTATTCGTTCATTAGATTACGAAACGATCACAACATGGAAATTAGTTATTCAAGCCAATGATAAATCAAATATTCCATTTTATACTTACGTCATTATCGATGTCGAAGACATCAATGATTGTCCACCGTTATTATCTTGGAATTTTCCTTTGCAAACAATTCAAATCTTAAATGATACCGATTCATTTAATATCGAAATTGCAATTGAAGAATCGAAAGTTGAACAAACAAACGTCATCATAGCAAATTTAATTGCATCGGATTTAGATGCTTCGATAGATTCAGTTAAATTCGAATTAAAATTCAATTCATCGAATTCATTACCATTTGAAATTCACGGTCCATTTGCTGATGCAACATTTGTTCTTTCGACAACAACGAAACTCGACCGTGAAATTCAAGAAAACTATCATCTACATTTAATTCTCACTGATAATGGTCAACCAACATTATCATCATTCTATCGATTAACAATTCATATTCTCGATAACAACGATAATTCACCGATATTCGAACAGGAAATTTATCATGTTGATATTCAAGAGAATAATCTCATCAATACAACAATAGTTCAAGTGCATGCAAACGATCTTGATGCACAAGCAAATGGACGAGTTACATATGAAGTTCAACATCCATTGGTTAGTATTGATCGACATACGGGAATTATTCGAGCGAATATACAATTTGATTATGAACAAATACAAAATTTCTCATTTCAAGTTACTGCAAAAGATCATCCGATCAAAGATAAACAATTGACAGCGATGACAACAGTTGCTGTTAGAATTATTAATCAAAATGATAATCCTCCTCTATTTCCTCAATCGGTTTACGAATTTTCAATCTACGAAAATAATGCTCCAAATAGTTACATCGGTCAAGTAACAGCTACTGATGCTGATAATTCAACATTGACGTATTCTCTCGATAATCCAAGTGAACAAATCGCTACTATTTTTAAAGTCTCATCAACTGATGGTAAAATCTATGCATTGAATCCACTTGATCGCGAACAAATGAGTCACTATACATTCAACATAATTGCATTCGATGGTTTTCATAAATCATCGAAAATTCAGATCAATTTGAATATTCTCGATTTAAATGATGAAATACCACAATTTACATTTCCAAATGCAAACAATGATACATTAATCATTGATCTATCATTCTGGAATATCAATGATTATATTTGTCAAATTGAAATTCAAGATCATGATCAAATACCTAATCATTCCTTAATGCTCATCTATCGACTTGATCAATTGAAAAATTTCGATTATTTAACTGAACATCAGCAAAATATTCAATTCGATTCGAATAAATTCTATCTCGATAAACAAGCTCATTTATTTTTCAATTCAACAAATACTTCGAAGCTAAACGAAGGTGTTTACTATTTAGCATTCAAAGTAATGATTGTTCTCAAGAAGAAAAGAAAATGTTTTATTTTTTTTTCTCGTCTAGATAATCGATGGTGAGAATTATTTCGATGAAAAACTGTTAAAACTCATTGTTGTTAACAATTACGAACGTGTTCAAACAATAGTCAAACAATATGATTATCTCGGTTCGCATTTAAACAACCGTTTTTCTTATTTACAATTTCATAAGAATTCAGTTCATCGTTCTCGTCAATCGTACTCATCATTAGATCAATCGAATCGATTTCTTGTTTTTATTGTTATTACTGTTTTAAGTATTATTTTAATTGGCATTACATTTATATTTATTTCATTAATACGAAGAAAATCTTATCAACAGAAAGATCTATTGAAAAAACAAGATTCTATATCGACATCATCGAATTCGCAACAACAATCAGATAGTTCAACAATGAATCTATATAAATCGCCTTCATCAACGAATAATAATCAAGATAAAAAGAATAGTCTACGTGTTAGTAATTGTTATGATTACAATGATTTATCATCGCCAACTTCGTTGTTAATGTTGAATAAGAATTCAATGACACCAACATCATTGATGACAGATAATTGTTGTTTATTGGAGAAATTGAGTGAAAAAGATATTTATGATGATCAACGATCAAAAGTCTGTTTTTCAAACAAAAAAAGTTTTTTCTTTCAACGGAAACCAAATTTTGTTCGACTTTTCTAGACATACTCGTCTTGGGTTTTATCGACATCGAATCGACCTGATTCTCGTTTTTCTCAACGCAGTAATGACTCATCAACATTTCATTCATTAAATCGTCTCTCGATTCCAACGGGTAACGTACTTTCTCAACAGATCTGTTCGCCAAAACGTCATTCAACGATAACCTACGAATCAACATCGACAGCAACAACAACAGCAACAACGAATTCGCATCATCCTTCAACGCCTCATGATTACGCAATTGCGGTTGTTTCATCATCATCAACGAACAATTCTCCTCATACACCTGTCAGTTCCGATGATGGATTCTGTGGTTCATCAGATATATCCGATCCACCAATGAATCCACATTCGACAACAATTCTCTCTGCACATAATTATCGACAACCGTACACAATGATGAAAGAAGGTATTATTCTTAAAAGCCAACGTTCGCCATCGTTTACAACATTAATGAATCGTTTGAATGATTCATCAACAACAATTACCAATGGATCAGATACTCAACGACGTGTTCGATTCAATCTTGATGCAGATGATAAACATCCGCAAAGGACTATTCTACCATTGCCTACATCGAATTCTCCTGGACGATTAGCCGATCACGCTTTAAGACGATTTGAACAATTGTATATGAGTCGAGATAATGTTTTAGATAAACAATCCATAGATTCGACAGTACTATATACAAATTCAACAGTCGTCTAGTCTCTTTCTCTCGATCTCTCTTTCTTTTTTTTTCTCTCTCTTTTGTTCTTGCAGTATTTTTTTTTCTTTTTATAAATATATGTTTGTGCATAAGTACCCGCCGTTCACGTTTTTTTTCCTATTTTTTTTGCTAATCATCGAATGGCTCAGATGTTGTTTAATTCTTTCGTTTTTTTTTCTTCGTGTTTCTTTTTTCTGTTGAAAATAATACAGAAAAACAAAAAAAAAGACCTTTAGCATTAATTATCGAAAATTAGACTCGACAGATAAGGACAAGGACAGACGGAAAATGAAATCTACATAATCATTTGCCAATAATTAGAAAATAATAACCTTCTATCGATGAACTTGATTCGAAACAATTGAATTCTCACATAACAGCATTGAAAAAGAAGAAAAAACCAAACAAATTATCATTCATGTTGGAGAGCATGCTTATCATTTGAGATTATTCTTTCACTTTCTTTGTTTCGTCACAAAGTGATAAGACCAGAAACGAGTTTGAAACAGTCACAACAAAGTTAAAAACATGATCAAAGCAATTCTTATATTTAACACTCGTGGTCAAGCACGAGCATTGAAATTTTTCGATTCATGTTCAACAGAAGCTCAACAAAAACTACTTCGTGATTGCTTTCAAATTGTATCGAAACGTGAGATGGATACATGTAATTTTATTGAATATCAAGATTACAAATTAATCTATCGACATTATGCAACACTTTACTTTGTATTTGCTATTGATTCATCGGAATCGGAATATGATATTTACGAATTAATCCATTCATTTGTTCAATGTTTAGATCAACATTTTGAGAATGTTTGCGAACTTGATTTAATTTTTCATTCAGATAAAGTCAATCAAATTTTAAATGAATTTTTCATGGGAGGTTTTATTGTTGAACGTAGTCCGGAATTAGTTTTAGCTGATGTTAAAACACAAATACGTCTCGAACGACAAGATTCAGGAGTATTGATGCATGTCGGATCGAAAATTAAATCTGCGGTCGATACAAAAACAGAAAAACTTCGAATGGACGTAGAAAAAAAATTCGATATGAAATTATAATTTTACAAAACAACAGAATGAGTTTTTTGTATTTTTGTTAACAATATCAGTAATAAAAAAAACAGTTCAAACAAATTGAAATGCATATGTTATATTAACACAGAGGCCCTCGATTTCGATTATTCGAATCGCGTGGATAAATCGCATAGAACCGATAACAAAATGTTAACGGTCAATCGGGAGTCTGTGTTTTGTTTTCTCGTCGTAATATAAATATTCTAAGTTCGTTTGTTTTATTCTTCATAATCATCTCATTTGAAATCTATTCAAATTCAAAAACAATCATGTCTAACGTTCTACTGAATACAAATTCTTTTCCATATTTATTACCCAAAGATACAAATCGAGATTTGAACAATAATTATCATCAAATCTCATCGAATAAACCGACACGTTCAACAACAACGACGACGACAATCCGCAGTGAATATGTGACACGATCGAAAAAAGCTGTTTGCTAGATTGTTTTTCTTAATGAAATCGAGAAACATTTGGTTTTTCGTGTAGAATTTGATATTTTCCGTAAGTCGAGTGGAGAATAATTTACGTAAAGGTCAATATGCAAATCGTATCGGACAAACAGCATCGGTTTATTTGGCTGCTGTTTTGGAATATTTAGTAGGATTTCGATTTGTTGTTGTTGTTGTTGTGCAAAACGAGTTTATTTAGGCTGCTGAAACACTCGAATTAGCCGGTGAATTAACACAGCAATCGAAACGAAAACGTATTACACCTCGAGATATTTATCTAGCAATCAACAACGATGATGAACTTGTAAGCTTTTAGTTATCACGTTCTTTTTTCAATTGAATATAAAAATTCTTAGGCGAAACTGTGTTCGAATGTGACTATTCCAGAAGGTGGAGTCGTGCCACATATTCACGAGGTTTGCATTTTGAATAAATTCTTCTTTTTTTCGAATGTTTTGTTTTTTATGTGCGTAGGTCTTGCTTCAGAATAAAAGACGTCGTCGAAAACGTCAAGTGAAATTTAGTCAAGATGTAACCGAACATTCATCATTGAATCGAAGCAATTCCAATGATGAGAATACTGTTGATATGGATACGGATGGATATTTATCATCGGATGTTGACGGGACCGATGTGCAGATGGAATAAATCGTCGAAGCGATTCATTTTATTGAATGACCATAGAAACTGTTTTTTTAATTATTGACTTGTTTTCGAGAAAATCAAAAAAGAAAAACCCGAGTTTTTCTTTTCTTCTTCTTTTTTTAGTGATTTTTATTTTCGTTATGACGTTAACTTTTTTTTAAACCAGATTACATAGGCATATCTATAAAATAAAGAGACTGATCATTTTAAGAGCGTCGATCTTTCGAAATCAATAAATTGACCACCTGGTGTGCCACACTTAAAGTCTGTCGTAGCATCATCGATAGCCCATTGACTCACAGCTATAGCCAACTAAAATAATGCATGAAGAGAAAAGAAAGCATATGTTGCAGAGATTTATTCGTTTATTTATTAATTAGGATTAGTTTAACGAGGCAAAAAATAGTTCCAGTCGAGCCAACGAAGTCGAAGACCCAATTCCGAATGTGCCCATTTGGGTGAATTTGCGATGTATTCGTGTGCCATTAAGTTCGTATGAGATAATCCATCGAGAAATTCAATATACGCAAGTGCTAAACGAAGAGTATCGATTTTCGATAAACGTTTTTCATAAGGAAATCGTGGAATATGCGAACGAAGTTCTGCAAAAGCAGCATTCAAATGCGATAATCGACGATCTGTCATACCGTTCGATGGAAAAAAATGTTAGTGAAAACTACTGAAATGTTCTATGAAGAAATAGTATATTGCTTACACAGCATGATGTATTTCAATTAGATTTCAAAGACGTTCTGCTGTCTATTCAAGATGAAAGCTTTGTTTCTGACCGCTAGGTTGACAAGATGATAATTAGCAGGACTACGCTTAAAACATATGCGTTTGACATGTTCAAGAAGAAAAATGCAGACGATTTTAAGAAAAAACAATTTTCGTGCGATCTGATTGCAATTCATTTCGCTCCTTTTCTATCAAAGTTCATTTCAGTTTTTTTTCTCTTATCTTTACTTGTTCTTTTCTCAGTTTTTTTGTTCATCCATTAGATTAACATAATTAAACTAATGATGATAATGTGAAATTTTTAAAATTAGAATTCAATTGAGTATTTCAAAGTTATTTGTAATTTCGAATTTGCTGTAAAACAAAAGAAAATAAATCGATGGCTTGCAATAACGATGCAATTGAATGTAGTTCATTGAAAATTGCATTCGAAGAAACTGTTGATGTGAAATTAATGAATATAAAACAACGATTCTATGATCTCAAACGAGATCCACCTATTGAAATTCTTCGCTTCGAAGCAAAGATCGAACAACAACCGACAGAAATCGATGAAACATCATCACGTGTTTTGAAATATAAATCTCCTTCGTTTATGTGAATAACTCAAAGAGAAACGCAAAAATCATCGTCGTGCTTTTTTTTTCTCCTCTAGATCATCAGTAACCTTTCGTTTTCCACCGATCTATTCAAACGAACGTTGGCAAGTCGGTTTTATTCAAGCATGTTCGTGTTCAATTGTTATTTTATTGATCGAATTTGTTTTTGATTAAGGTGATTATATGTTATTTCAAAATCAATATGGCGATCATGGCTAGTAAGTAAGTTTTGTCTCATCGATTAGAAATCAATAAGAACGAAATATTTTTGTTTTTTTGTTTGTAGTTCGTCTTGGGAAGTACGTTGAAAATTGTCTGTTGACAAGAATTGAAATTGAATTTAGTTTCCACAATTGACTGTCGGTGATGTTTCAATGATAAATGATAGTTGTGGACGAAATTATCCGTGGTATGGATCAAAGAATCAAGGTAGAAATAGAACTAACATCTCATTTATTCCCTCGATTATCAAATCAATTCGTTAGTTGTTACAATTCAAGGTCCAATCTATGAACAATCAGACCACACAATAAACATGCGCGATCTATTCGCGCCATGGATTCCCTGGTAATTTCTTAGTGATTTTATCAAACATGTTTGAAGTTCTACTGTTCCAAAAGGGATATTCCGACTTATGAAGGCGAACAATCATGTTTAACTCATGTCTATCGACATCAACGATTCTATGTTTGGTTATGTGCAATGAATTGTACGAAAAACGAACTTCTTATCATTCGTACATTACGCTGGACGCAAACAATTGAAATCAATGTGCAATCGGACAAAGCTCGTGGTCAACGTGCAACATTGATCAGTAATCCTCAACCGAATCAACCGAATTTTCTCAAAAGAAATCTTTTCATTCCATCTTGTGCTTTACAAGGACCATCTGTAGATAAAAACATTGATTCGATATTGACTTGTTTTTTTTTTTGATTCACTAGGCAAATAATGCTCAATTACTCGTTTGGAGACCTAAGAAAGGCTCGCCAATGATCGTTGTTCAACCTAAATCTTCGAATGCTAGTACGAGAAAATATTTGCATCTGCTTAGAACTTGATCCAATTGGTAAAATCGTAGACAAACCGAATAAATTCGTTGTTTTTTCGATGAAAATCTTTTTCGAAATTTTTCTTTCTCAATTGTTTTTCGAAATATTTTCAATAAAATCTTCGTAAAGATTTTTTTCCGAAATAAATCTCGTCGTTTTCTCGATTGATTATTGGCCGATTTGATCATGTGTTATTCGTGGAGGTTAAGTTCTTCCATCATGGCGATGAAAATCAAAAAGATTAAATCCGATTCGCGAGAGCAACCAAGCGCATTGTCATATTATTCCTACGGAATTCTTATCCCAGCAAGATAGTTTTCAATTTCATTCCAAAACATATTCGTTTCAACAATTGACAAACCGCATTGGCGCAAATCTTTTTCGTAGAAGTCATCTGACGACCTCTGCTTTCTGTATATAGTCCATTTTGTCTTTTGTGTTCAATAAGAAAGAAAAGAAAGAGAGAGAGAGAAAACATCAGAATTTCACATTTCAGATGCGAAAACGACATTTTCAATATTCTGTTTTTTTAATTTTGTCGTCAATTCGACTCTTGTCTTTATGATTTCTTGTAAGTTGTTTCTCATTTCTCTTGTTATCAATTGTGTGTGTTTTTTTGTTTCGATTTCCAGTTTATAATGATTATTAAACATTAACATTTTCAAAGCACAAATGTCTTACGAATCGACAAAACTTAGTACGAATTCAGGTGGCGGTGGTGGTGAAACAATGACGAGTGAAATGCCATCACAATCACCGGCAAATAATTTTTATCCAAATAATAATAATAATACCAATGCGAATCGAGCACAAGCAATGATAATGAATCCAATGATGGGTAGTCCGTATTATAATGGACCACCACAAGGTGCAGCAACTCAACAAATGCCAAATCGTCCTATGTATCAACCATATCCATCATCATCAGCACCGCCAGCTCCTCCTCATCATCCTCAACATCATCAAATTGTAAGTAGTTGTTGTTTTTTTGTTCATATTTTTCTCGATAAAACATTTAAAAAAATGAGTTGAGCGAGAGAATTGTCATTGAAACGAGATTTATCCTATTCAGTTATCGCCGTTTGACACATACGAATCACGTACAAGCAGTTATTATCCATCGTACGCACATGATACTGGTGTTTATGAACATCAGCAATCAACAGGAAGAAATTATTACGGAAATTATGCCGATAATCAAATTGAGGTAGAGCACTTGTGTGTTCATGAATACGTACCATAATATTTCGTTTAACCATTATGTATTTACCCGTTGTTTCTTGTGTCTATATATATATTTGTTTTCCCTTTGCACGTGTGATAAATAATGATAATAAGACGATTGTTTTTCGTTTGAATTTAATCGAATTATTTGATTTGATTTTAGTCATCACCTTATCCTACGAAAGATGCTGCTTTAACAACACCAAATGCAACGACAAATAGCACGAATAATAATAATAGCACAGATCTGGTAAGTGATGTCGAAATACGAAAAAAAAAACGAACAACTTACTTGTACAATTCGAAAAGTCAAACTACTTGTCTTGAGAAAGAAAGAGAAATACTCAAGTGATCATAATAAAGTAGTAATCTCGATTTCTTTGTCTTTGCATTGTCGTCGTCACCATCTGTCTGTAATATAATTTTTCAAAATTTTCTATCGATTATGTTTTTGTTGTTATTCTCGTGTCAAGAGACACTAATTTTCCTCGTTTTTTTTTCTCTCGCTTTCTTTTCATTTTCATGCGAAACAGCTGATCTCATTGACGACCACATGCATCGAGTGTTCTTTAATTGGACATTTACGAATGAGAGTAGTAAGACGGAGCGAAAGAAAAACAACAACAACAGCAGCACATTTGAATGCAAAAAAAAATGAAGGAGAAGATTTTTATTTCGTTTTCAAGTTAGAGAATAAATTTTCATGTGTTTTCTTTTCTTTTATAGAATGCGACAGATTCAACAGCAACACATGATCAACAACAACAACAACAAGGTGGAAATATGCCAATGGCTCCAACGCAAACACCGCCAGGTAAACAAATCTTTTTAGAATAAAGAACTTTGAAAAGTCAATTGTTTTCTACAAATGATTTTCCTTCCTTCTTCGAACTGAGATCACCGCGTGTTACTCGCATTCATTTCTATATTTCTTTATTGCGTGCTTTTATCCAAGCCTGTCATATTTCATCTTAATACAGCTTCAGTTTTCTCTCTCTCTCTCTTTTTTAATTTCAATATGCAAATTATTCTCGGTATTCTTGAACTCAATGACGAATTTCTATTTTTTGTTGTTGTTGTTCTAGGAAATGGTGGCTATAACAATTCCTCCATGATGCCACCACCTCATCCAGCATCAAAGCAACAACCACCATATGCCAACTATCCACAGCAGCAAGGTTTGTCCTTAAATTCATAGGGAAAAAAAGCGAGAGAATAAGTTTTTTGAAAAGTAGTCTCTTTCTTCATCTTTGTTTCTCGGCTTCATCATCATCTTCTCCTCTCTCTCTCACTCTCTTCTTTCCTCTCTTCTTATTCTTCATTTGCCTGCTTCTGCCTTCGCATCACGATCGTCTTTATTGTCGTCGTCGTCGTCGTGTTCGTCGTCGAGTAACTGCAATGCAAAGAACATAGGCGTTTTTTTTTTGCGCGTTCTACTATTCTTTCTTGCCATGTATTCATCGACGACGACGGGCAAACAGGCAGACTGGTTGCTTGCTTGATTATTTTCCTGTTCCCTCTCTTCGTGCATGTGCGAGCGAGCAACCGAACGAACGTGCAAGCAAATGCGCGCTCGTCGTATAGCCTCGGAGAATGAAAAAGCAAGCAGCAGCAGCAATACAATGAGATGTTATATGCGTGCGTATGTGTGTGTGTGTGTGTGCCTGCCTGTCATTTACCGCCATCGCTTCGCACACTCACATATACATTGAGAATGGAATAGTGGCGACGACGGCCACTACTATTTTATAGAGAAGTTTCATTCTTTTCTTTCTTTTTTTTCTTCTGCTGCTTCTTCTTCTTTATTCTTCTCTTCTTTCATTCGTTTACTGCACTGCTAATGTTATACTCTCTCTCTACGAGCATTTCATTGATGATTATGAGATGCAAATAGCGCCACATGCAAGGCTAGTTTCTATTGTCTTCGATTTTCAATTGTAGGTGACATGTACAGCAGAACATCGAATAGTGGTGGTGGTGCACCTCAATATGTTCCTCAATATTCACAGTATCCAACTGGCGGTGCAACGATGATGAATAATCCACGATCACCAGCACCGAATGCATATCGTACACCTTATCCATCGGGATCGCCATATCAGAATGGAATAACATCACCATCGACAGCATCAGGAAAGCCTACATCTCGTCCACAACTTTCTCCTAAACGCTCAAATTCTCAACCGACGACACCACCACAACAACAGCAACAACCAAGATACCAATCTCCTTATTCATCGTATTCAAATGGACCGGTAGCTTATAAACCAGGTGGTTCGAATGGTTATGCACCAGGACCACCACCTCAACAATCAGTGCAGCAGCAACAACAACAACAACAAGCATCATGGTCTCAACAACCCACTCAACGTGACGTTGTCACACCGGGTTTAGCAAGTAGTACTGGTGATTCAGATTCAAATTCAAGTAATGCATCACAACAACCAATTTCTTATCCACCAACAACAATGACCAATGGTCCAACGACGACGGGTTATCCTCAACAAATGCCACCTTCGTACAATACACCTGGTAATGCTGATGCACCAAATCCTACTGCTACGACAAATAATAATTCGACTGGACATGGTTATATGGATCAACAACAACAATATCCAAACATGCCTCCATCGAATTACGGTTATCCACCACCACCACAACAGCAGCAGCAGCAACAGCAACAGCAAATGAATCCATACGGTACGCATCCACAACAAATGCACGGTCCACCACCGACAGCAGATTTTCGACCACCACCTTCCCAATTAATGGAAGATGAAAATGCCTATCGAAATAAACAAACATCAGGAATGATCGGTGACCAACAACAAGCACATCATCAATCAGCTCCTCCTCCATCGAATGCATCTCAACCGCATTCAGTTTCATCATCTTCAATCAACGGACCAAAATCACCAAGTGGCACGAGCATGTCGTCCTACGTTCCCGATGATGCTGATTCAAGTAATTCAAGTTTTCCTGATAGTCCACCGTCATCACACGAAAAAGGCCAATCGAAACGTAAACTTTCATCGGGCACATCAGCTACACATAGTACACCATCTGACGTATTCAATAAATTACGTGAAATGGGCGATGAAAATGAAAAACAAGAACGTAATTTATTCGTTGAACGTTTGCAAAAACTGTGGGAAGAAAATCAAATTGTTTGCCGAAATCTACCAAGTATATCGAAGCAAACAATTGATCTGTATCGATTATATATCTATGTTCGTGAACAAAATGGTTTTCAAGAATTTTCCAAAATAGCAAAGAATCGTCATTGGCGTGAGATCGCATCAAAATTGAACATTCCTAATTCGTCAAGTGCAGCATTCAATGTCAAACAAAAATATATTAATTTAAAATTATTTCACTATGAATGTAAATATGATCGAGGAGGTATTAATCCTGAACCAATTCTAGCTGAAATCGATAAACAACAAGGTAAACGCTCAAAAACGCCGAAGAAATCAGCAAGTAATTCTGGAACAGCAACAAACAACAACAACGATAGTATCAATGATGGAAAAATGCCATCAGGACAAGTGCCTATGCAAGGTCAACAGCAGCAACCACAATTACAACAACAACAGCAGCCACCTATGCAGGATCCTTATCGAGGTTATCCACCACCGCAAGGTCATCCGCATCAAATGGGTCATCCACAACAACCATATCGACAGATGCCAATGCCTATGCATCCATATGGTCCAACTGGTAGCGAAATGCAACCATCTTACGATCCATCAACAGGTGGACAAATGATGTACAACAATCCTGAAATGGATTATCAACGTTCGGGTTATCCACCACAAGGACCTCCTGGTCAACAGCCTCCACCACAAATGATGAAACCACCACCACCAAATGCGTATGGCATGCAACCAGCAGCACCAATGCCTCCACAACATCGTCCACCAGGTCCATATCCATCAATTGCTTCAAAACCACAACAACAGCAGCAGCAACAACAACAAATGGTTCCATCGGCACAACCAGATTATAATGCTCAACAAACGTCAAATTTAATCGGTGCTCCACCAAATCAACAAACTCCAGTGCCACCACCTACAGGACCACAACAAACCTATCATTATCAACCCCAACAGCCCATGCCAAGGTACTGACACTAAAAAAAAATCACATTTTTCACATACTCACGTCGAAATCATATTTTTCTTTTCTTTTTCAGTTCTGCATATCCACCATCGGCTTATCAGCAACAACAACAGCAACGTGCGCCAATGATGGGCGGCGGTCCTCCTCAATCTCACGATCCATATTTATCTCAACAAGTTCCACCAAATCAATCGTATCCAAATCAAACACCAACTAATTACATGTACAAAAAACCTGAACCATCGACACCTGATTCAATGAACGTCGATAATCAAGATTCAACGAAAGCAAACAAATTACTAATCAATCAATTACGTTCACCAAATCCGAATACATCTATGTCAACACCAATTTCTATTCTCACACATTCAAATACGGCACCACCACCACCACCACCACCATCAACAACAACAACAACAGCAGCAAATTCAACATTAACTCCATCGATAAGCTCGACAACAGCAAGTTTTCCACCGAATTCTATCGAAGCAACAACATTACCACCGAAAATCAAACGTAAAAAACTCACAGCCAAAGACGTCACTCCTGTTGATCCATGGAAATTAATGATGTCATTACGTGGTGGTCTTCTCGCTGAAACAACTTGGGCATTGGATACAATCAATATTATGCTCTCCGATGATCAAACTCATACGTATTTTCGTTTGAAACAAATGCCTGGCCTTTTGCCAGCACTTGTTGATGTCTACATTAAATGTTTAACGCAATTATTCGAAGAATTTCAAAGTTCTCCATCGAATATCGAAAATCAACAACCATCATTAAATGATCTCAATGGTTCGTCACATTTAACATGTACGACACGAACAAAGTCCGACGATAAACAACAAGAATCAGTAATCTATCGTGTTGAATCGAATTCATTGAATAAATTCAAACGAAAATATCACAAAGAACAATCAATTGTCTACGATCGTGTTTATGATGAACATGGAAATGAGAAAAAAGATCCGACTAATGTTTTAGAATTGCAAAACACCAATGATCTTTGTTTTCTAAATACACATTTCGATCCATTAAGATACGACGATCAATTCTATGAAAAACTCTATTATGGTCGTCGACAGGATGAAAACGATCAAGAAGAACCAATGAAGAAATGTCAACGTAAACGTGTACAAAGTTCGAATGATGATTTATCGAATAATAATAATGAAATGATAACCGATGGTGATGAACAAACCGACGAACGTCATCGTCATAATTCGGATTCGTTAATTGAAATCTCCGGTAGTAATAAAGAATTTCTTCAACGTTATAAACGAAAATTTGAATATGACGAACGGCAAACCTACGAACTCTATCCAGGCATATGTGCTTCATCACAACAACAATCAAATCATCAAAAAGAACCTCATGATTCGTGTACAAATTCGAGTGAACAACAGGATAATATATCATCATTATTTACTTATCATTCACTTGCCTATGATCAAATTTGTGCACGTTGTACATGTGTATCGTCGATTTTACGCAATCTCAGTTTTATTCTAGGAAATGATATCGAATTGGTTAAATGTAAAACATTAATCGGTTTATTAGCTCGTCTATTATTACTCAGGCATGGAATTCATAATCACAATCATAATAATACTTTGTCAGATAATCATCATCAATCATCTCTCGACGAAACAGTAAATCATGATCAATCGAAAATCGAACAAAAACCATCGCCATCATTCTCTTGGACAGAATGTGTCTTGAATATTCGCGAAAATACTCTCGTTACACTCGCTAATATCGCTGGTACACTCGTCCTCGATACATTCGATTCCGATTTGCTGTATACATTAATCGATGGTCTTCTACATTGGTCAACATGTTATTCAGGCGAAGCTATCGACGGTTTACAATCGTCGTTACTCTCGGCACAACGTTTATCCATCGAAATTCTTACGAAATTAAGTGTACATGAAATGAATATGGATTTTATTCTTGCAACACCACCATTCTATCGAATTGTTTCATTATTTCATGTTCTAACTGACTGGTTAATCGTCGATGATATCACTGGAGGCATATCGAATTGGCATCCGCCATCTTTACAATCATCAACACATTACTATTCGAATTTATCTCGACCACAAACGCACATTCAACGTGAATTCGCAATTGTTCTTTTAAATGCATTGGTACGTTGTGATACATTAGCTGCTGGTGTTATCGCACGTATACCTTATGCAGTCTCGCTCTTGATTAATTTCCTCGAAGATTATGAAATCAAAACGAATGAATTAATGGCACGTTACGGTCCGGATTATGTTATTCGTTTGACAACTCAATCGTCGAACATTCAACAAGCCGAACAAATTCTATTTACAACAAGTGATATGTTAAGACGTGCAGCGACATGTTTACTTTCGATTGTAAGTTACACGGATAATATCAAAACGATTAAACGATATGAAGATCGAATATTGAATTTATCAACATCACATGTTATCGATTCGCATGTTGGACGAATTCTTACGGATGTTCTGCATTATTGTTCAGTGCACAACAGTTGATTTGTTTTCTTTCTTATTTCTTTAAATGTATAGTCTCCACTTTGTACAGATTTCATCAGTTTTTTTTCTCTCTATCTCTTTCTTGGCCTTAGTATTAGAGAAAAATCATCTGGAAAAAACAAACGGCAAACTAAAAAAAGATGTACACAATTTATATTTGGAATGAGAACGAGAAAGGAAAATTAAAAAAAATAAATAAAGAAAGAATTTCTTCTAATTATGTTTTGTTGTTACTATTCTTATTTATATCCTTCTTGTCTGTGTACATTTTTTTTTTGAGAAATGTATTTTTGTGTGGTCATACAAAAAAAACAAACACGTTTACTTGTTCTTATGGATGGATGTTGTGTGTATCTCTGTGTGTGTGTGAATTTGTTCTTTCTCGGCCTAATGCTTTCTACTTCATTTTCTTTTCATACACACACTCCGTGTTCTGATTGTTTGTTTGCTGTTCTATATTTCTCTTTCTTTCTTGTATACTCTGATGTTTTTTAAAACATTGACTATGTCTTTGCCTATCTTTTCTTTTTTTTTGTCATTTTTCTCTCTGTTCATCATCATCTTGCTGCGACGAAAAATATATAAACACAGAATGTGTCAAAATGAATTCATTTTCTTTGAAAACAAAAAAAAATCTATTTCGAAAATAGGACGAGCTATTAAAAGGACTAATCAAAATGATTTATAAACCATTTCATGGTATAATTGACATATACGTACATCTACTCTATTATTACAAGCTCAATTTGTTGTCCAACAGTAATAGAAAAAAAGAAGAAGAAAAACCTTCGTCGATTTTCTTTTCGTTCTGCCATAATTTATCCGTCCGTTTTGATGCATTCTTTTTCTTTCTCTCCGTTTCTTTTCTCTTCTCGGTTGTTCTCGATGATGTTGACCGTGTGAACGCCGCCGCATTCGGCGATATGTTCAAATCAAAATTCGGCGCCTTCGACATACTCTCTCTCTCTCTCTCGCGGCTTTTTTCTTCGATTTCGAATCTTTGTACTCATTTCGTTATCACTGAGCCAGAGGTGCGATTGACAATGAGAGATAAGAAATTTGAAAATGTTCGTTCAAATGAAGGCGAAGGATTTACATTTTTGTGTGTGTTATGTTAAAATAAAACAGTGAGAGAGAGAGTGAGGTCACATACATAAATGCGAATGTTTTTGTAAACAACAACAACAAAAAAGAATAACAAAATAAGTAGATGATTGCTGATCACACTGTCTTAATTCAAGTTGGTAACAGGTATGACAAACACATTTCTATATATTCAATTAACGATTTCGCGTTCCACCTCGAGTCTAATACATTTTGTTGTTGATATATGATTCAGACGGTATTATTTCGTCTCTGTTCTTTTTCTTTCTACCATTTCATATAGAATCAGTGCGAGTGATAGAAGCAATGTGTAGGCACGTAGACGAATGCCGAATTGCGATGTTTGTTATTAATAAAATTGCAGATATTTATTAGTCACCATGGAATGTATCCCGAAAAGTCTACTTGGTTATTCTTTGATTTTCAATCTAAATTTCAGATAAAATGATTCGAATGCATGCTTTGGTTTTGATTATATTTGGTTTCATCCAATATTCATGTAAATTCAACTCGATTCAAATCAAAATTGACAATTCATTTCTCATTTAGATTCTCTACAATCGGGTTTTACATGTAAAACTTCAGTAACATTGACGTGTCCTGCTGACAGTCGACTTGTTATTCTCGAAGCAACTTATTCGTCTGAATGTCCGAGTTTAAACGACGAAATCAACGGTATTGTCATCTATGCACCATCGCGTTGTGTTGGTTATAATCGAACACGTGCAAGTCATCTGTGTAATGGTAAACAAACATGTACGATCGATAATAACATCGATCAACAATTGTCGTTTTCGAATGGCGAACAAGCCAATTGCGATTTTCAAAGTCAAAGCGTCAACTTTGATTATTCGTGTGTGCCTGGTAATTTGAAAGATTCAATGAATGAATTAGTTCATTTTGTTTTGTTGTTTTTTTTTGAAGAATTTTATTCGAGTAAATTACCTCGAATTGATATTTGTTCGTTACAATCGCTTCACGATGTCAAAGAAGGTTTTATTCACACGCCGAATTACCCAAGTGGTTATCCGAATGGGCAAACCTGTTCGAAAACAGTTCCATCGCCGGATGTTGGCCATCGATTGAAAATCTACGTGCTAGATTTCGACGTCGAAGGTTTAAGTGCACTTCAATATATTGGTATTAAAAGAGTCAATGATTGGTTTCAAATAAACAATAGTGGCGAACGAATGTACGGCACACGGTCAGCTTTTACACCGTTATTCGATGATGTTATCGAAGCTTCATTGATGTTTAAATCCGATTTTGCCAATTCAAAACGACCGTACAAAGGCTTTTTGCTCTATTTTATCGGTAATAAACAATCGATTCGTGATTTGACGTTGTCAATTGATGATTTTGTTTTAGTTACACCTATTCGTGGCAGTCGACCATTGATAGTACCAACTGAAAAACCGAAAACAACGGCGGCAATAGACGAGAATATTGTTGCTGTGCTTTCCAAGGAGCCATCGGATTTGTCTCAATCGAAAAGTGCAGCACTTGTCGGCAATGATCATCAGCAAAGTACGATCAAACCGAAAATATTCGAAAATCTATTTCAAAATTTTAGATAATGTTGGTTTGACTTTACTCGTTGTTCTTCTCTCGGGCGTTCTTTTCGTAATCATTTGCGGATTTTTACTTTACAAACGGTAACAAGAAAACCAAAAAAAAGTCACTTTTTCATTTTATCTTTCGATTTTTCTCTAGTCGAAACGATCGTCGTGTTCGATATTTAAGCGATATGTTCAATTCGTTTTTTCCCAGTCGAACAAGAAATGTCACGTTAAACACGACTGCTGATATAAATGACGAAACAACATTGAATAACACCGTTCAATCGAAACTCGACGTATCAACAACACAAACCGATGAAAAATTCACAAAAATGAGTGATTACGATGTTAAATTTGTTGCAACACCTCAAATTAAACAGGTCAATGTCAATGAAGTACGAGAAAATCAAGAGAAACAAATCTTTATTGAAAATCTTAAAACATGTCCGTCACCGTATTCGTCTTATCGACGACGTGCGGAACCGAAATACAATTCCAAAGAACAAATTAATGCCAATTTAAACTCGAATATCTATTCACAAGATCCATTAGGTGAAGCACAAGCAGATAATAACTCACTTTTCTATGAATATGTCGATTTAAATCCAGAAGAACAACCGAAAAGTGAAGATGAAAAGGACAAAATAACAAATGAAGACATTGTTTACGATGTTATTAATTCAAATACTGAACAACAACCTATTCAAGAAGAAATAGAATACGATTCGAATCTGTATGCAGTACCGAAAAATGTCTAATTAACAGTATTTTGCTATTTAAAACGAAAATGAACGTTTTGCCTTTCTGTTTTTTTTTCTTCCCCTTCTTCTTTTTTTTGTTTAATCTCGTTAATCAGATACGAGTCTTTTTTTCTTTGTACAGTTAATATTGAGTGCATTTTTCTTTTGATTCAATGATTCAAATGTTTATTCTCAATTTCTTTTTTCGTGCACCACAGTTAACTCTGTTGTCTTTTGTTCGAATAAATAAATAAATAACAAACTCAAGCTATTAGTTGTAGAACTACTCCGTATCCACGAAATAAATGAGTATCTTTCATCATTGACATGAAAACACGTCCATGATGTTATTTATCATAATCAATGATTGATGAATAAACGACTGTGCTGCGTATAGATACGCATAGCATTGTTGTAAATATAACAAATAAACGTCGTTTTTTATTTGCTCGATGATAGGAAAAATCAAAAGAAATTCTGTTGAGTCATGTGATGATGAAATTTTCTGTCGTAAAGAGAAATTTTCAATTTCTGTTCTGTTATTTTAACATTTATTCATCACATCACGTGATTGTTAAAATAACAATTCACTCATAAAAAAAACGTAATAATATTTCACTTGAGTTAAACAAAATACAATTTTATGTCCATTTTTTAAAATCAAACTGATTTGATTCGAATATATTTTATGCTAATTAATTGTCTATCGAAGAGAATGAATCCGTCGTCGAGTGACATCTAGAATAAATCATTAAGCGCTCTCTCTCGCTCGTCAAACGATAGAGCCATAGAACTCACGTTTATGTCCGCTCGCTTGCTTTCCATTCTGTTCTGTTGCGATCCATCTTTCTTATCCTATTCTCTACTTATGAAAGTTGTTGTTGTGTTGTGTCGTAGAATTGTTCAGTTAGAAAAAAATTTCCCGTTTTCTTTTTTGTATTTTTAGTTTTGTCTATGACAATATTATTTCTCGTGTTTCATTGTCATTATGAAACGAAGGACCAATTTCGACAACGTCAAAGTACGCAAACCAACTCGACGCTCTCGTCTTTCTGAGGGTATCTATGGAAGGTAAGTCAATTGGAAAAGAATATTTCGAAACCATTTCAATAAAATACATATTTAGTGCGTTTATGTATCTCAAATTCATATGCATATGGGGTATAATCATGGCAGCTGATTATTTACTTGAATTTCGCTTCGAATTTCTTTGGCCATTTTGGCTTGTTCTACGAAGTATTTGTGATTCATTTAAATATCAAGGATTGGTTCGTTGTTCATCGTTATTGTATTTGTTTGAACTCAATTTCTATTGTTTATTTTCAGCTTTTTTCGATATTCTTTGTAATTATTGCATTCGTTACCGATCTCATCTGTTATATCTTATTACCTGTGCAATGGTTATTCTTCGCTGCCAGTAGTTATGTATGGATACAATATGTTTGGCAAACCGAACGTGGCATTTGTCTGGGTACTGTTGTTCTTTGGGTACTTTTCGTTTGGCTCGAAGCATCAGTACGATTACGTGACATAAAAACCATTGATCTTTGTCGGCCATTTGCTGCGCATTGTATCGGCTATCCAATGGTAACGTTAGGTTTTGGTTTTAAAACCTATCTTGCCTATAAATGGAGATTGGTTAGTGTCAATTGATTGATGTTTAGCTTTAATTTTAAGGTTTTTTTTCTTCTTTTCAAACAGCGGAAACAACGTGATGTTCGTAAAATCAATGAAACCTACATTCAGCTAATCAATCAGGCATTACCAATTGAAGTTCAGCAAGAAGCTGAAAAAGAACGTTTATCTCGAGAAAAAGGTTTGCAAAACATTTGTCGAATTTAGTTTCGAATTCAATCGATTGATTTTTTGACTTAGGAATATTTTCTGAGAATTCCGAGGACACGTCTCAATCGAATGTCGATGGTACTTGTCCTTCATCGACAATCGTCTCGAATTCGAGTTCAACTTCGATATCAACTAATTCTCAAAGTCATTCATCAACAATTTGTACAGTATCAAAACGTTCATCGAAACTCACGAATAATTCCGACAATTCAAATTCACTTGTACAGTCAAATGCAACACGTAATAATAAAACTCAATCAATGACAACGACAACAACATCAACGACGAATGGGCATGATGAAAATGCGTCGTCATCGTTTAAACAACAGAAAAAACAGTCACAGAAATCTTCGAATACAACTCAATCACTACCAACAACAACAACAACAACAACAACAACGGCACCGAATACGAGTGGTCAAAGTCGTCGGCAAGCGAAAAAACAAGAACAAGTTCAAACAGTCTCACGTGATTCATCGTCGTCGTATGTAAATGGTTTCGGAGCAACTAATTCAAATGACAGTTCAGACATGGACAAAGAGTAAATCGAAATGACGTCTTTTTTTGTTCTTTTTTTTCTAGTTTATCGAATGATTTTAGTTTGCAAATTAGTAAACTCGAGGCCGATGTACAGCGACTTAATCAAACCGTTGAAAAACAAAAATCTTCTGAAGTTCACTTACGTACACAAGTCAATGATTTGAAAAATCTTCGCAAAGAACTCGACGATTTACGCGTAGAAAACAATGACTTAAAGACAAAGTATAACGTTCTTTTCCTTTGTTTTTTTTAATTAATCGTTCGTTTTGATGTTAAAATTAGATACGATTCAACTAATACTCAACGTCAACGTGATAAACAGCGTTTAGTCGATCTCGAAAAAAGTCTCAACGACGAACGACAAAATAAACAACGTTTAGAATCACAAATCAAAACGGAAAAATCCTTGACAAAAAAACTTCAAGATGATTTAACCAAATTAAGTCTCTCGCCTCCAACAACAACGAAGTTCGTTCGATTTTCACGATAAATTTCGAATAAAAATTGTTGTTTTGTTTTTCAGAAGTGAATGTACAGAACAATGTCTGAAGCGTAAACGTGATCTTGAGAATGAAACACGCGATATACGTCGATTATTAACTGACAAAGAAGATCGAATTAAAATGCTTGATAATGAAATCAAAGTACGCATTCATTTCGACTAATTATCATCAAAAACTCATCTCGTTTTGCTGTTTAGACATTAAAATATCGCGAGTCTCAAGCAGATACCGAAGTTCTTTACCAACATCTAAGTCAACTAAGAGAACGAAATGCTCAACTGCAGGATAGTCTCAGTGCCGAAACTCGAATCAAACTCGATCTGTTTTCAGCACTCGGCGAAGTCAAACGGCAACTCGAAATCGCTAATAGTGCAATTCGAGAAAAAGAACGTGAACTCATTGCAGCTCTACAATCGCAACAGCAACCATCAACATGCGTTTTCAACGGGCATCCTCATTCTCAATGTTCGACATCGTCTGGTCATTCGTCGCCAACACATCAACTAACCGATACGAATAATAATTCAACAGCAACTATATTCTATCCTCCAACAACAATTACTCCACCACCATTAACAACTAATGCGGCATCGAGTCTCGATCCGAATGCGCAAGATTTTTGTTTGTTAACACATTCGACAAATAATAATAATTAAACGAACGATGAAGATTTCGGATTTTATTCAAGAAAACTTGATAAATTTCTGTTTTGAGTGAGATTTCAAAACGATGACAACGACCATTTTTATTTTTAGATCGATCATATCACACATAGACAGTCTCTCGGTTGTTTCTCTTTCTATCTCGTGTTTTCTGCTGATCGATATCTCTCGTTTTCTTTTCCTATTCGTAAACGTATCTTTGTTTTGTTTGTGTGTAAACATTGTTTATTTTCTTCTTCTATTTAATGAAGATTTCAGCCGTCTCTCTCTCTCTCACTTTCCCATTTATTAAGAAACATCTCATTTCTTCTACATGTATTTTCTCTCTTTTGTCTTTTTCTTCATATATATGTGTATATGAAAACATCATCATGGTTGTTGTCGTTTGTTTTGTTCTTTTGCATATAGAAAGAAAACAAAAAATATATATATATATTCAAATAATTGACCATATTTGATACAAAGAAATTCGTAATTTGATGTTTGTTTTTCTTTGGAATCTCTATGTTTTAGATTTCCGATAGAAACCATGAATAGTCGTAAAATGAAATTGCTGATACCCAAAGAACGTGGAGAATTAATACCGATATTTTTTGTTTTAATATTAATTTGTATTTATGTTACATTTGAATTGTATGTTATCTTGCCAACAATTTATAATAATATATTTACTTACAAGGAAATTCTTCATTTAATCTTTGGATTCTATATTATTTTTAATTTAATTGGCAATCTTTATTTCTGTATGATAACTGATACGTCGATTGACACGATTATTTGTCCAGTTTTATTGCCAGCACCGAGTATTCTTTCGAATCGTGAGTCGGAAATGACAGTTCATCATTGTAATTGGCATTATTGTCATCGATGTGAAGTTAATGTGCCACCACGATGTGAACATTGTCATGTGTGTAATAAATGTATTTTAAAACGTGATCATCATTGTTCATTTCTTGGCCGATGCATTGGCTTTCGAAATCTTCGGTATTACATGTGTTTTCTCATTTGGACTTGGGTAAAAGAAAACAAAAAATGATTTTAAAGACAAAAAATCTCAATGAGAACTTGTTTATCTAGATCGGTTTGTTCTATTGTAATATCCTTCATGTCGATTATACATATGAACTTGTCGGAAGTTTTTCATGGCGTGTTATTGTTGGTAAGTAGTTCGAGTTGTTCGTTGATTCGATATAAAAGCAAATGACTTGGGAGAAACTCATGTGACCTATTGTCTTATGTAAACATTTTCTCATGCAGAAAGACGACGAAGAACAATTTAATGATAATAACATTACTCGACAGCATATGGAAGGCTTCTTTTGTTTTCTTATAGAATACTTATTGATAAATTCTTGTTTTTCACTAGCTTGTGTATTTCCATTTGGTGCTTGGTTATTCAGTTTACTCGATCATTTTTCTCTTTTACTTTCATTTCTTTGTTCAACATCGCTCATACTCAGTTTGTACATATTATTTTTAATTATTCAACAAAGTTATTTACTAATTCACGGTCAAACATGGCATGAATACGGTAAAAATATTCAGATATTTAATACTCAAAAGCATCTACAATCAAATCTACGCAATGTTTTTGGGAAACGATGGCATTTGACGTTGTTTTCACCATTGATTTCATCGGTACCATTGGGCGATGGAATGACATTTGATATGACAACGATCAACACCGGTGATAACCAGAAACAACAACGAGGAATCAAACAAAATTAAAATTTTGTGTGTGCAGATAATTTTTGTTTTTGTTGTTAATTCACACGTGCTTTTTTTTCTTCGTATAATCAAAATATAATTGACTCAAAATCGAGTTCAATTATCATTTCCGTTGTTTTTTCTTCTTCTTTCAGATGTCTCTTCCAGGTTCACAACGTGCTGTTGGTACTGATGGTAGTGATTTTCAACATCGAGAACGCGTCGCACCACACTATCGTTTTAGTACGGAAACGAAATTGCGTTTTAAATATCTAGTTTATACGCATTTTTTTCTTGTCTTAATTGTTTTTGCACATGTTGTTACTTATCAATCGGCATTGAGGACACAATGGAATATTCCTCGTCCGCATTTATGGCAATATATTTGGTTAATTAGCGTATTTGCATCTGTTTGTGGCCTTTTTTCATTGAATCGAAATCAAATTTTTTTAATGAAACTTTTCTTTCGTGGCACGGTGATTTTTGGTTTAGGAACAATTTTAATAACGATTATTTTAAATCTAAGTGAATTATTTACATTTAAAAAAATGAAAACAAATCACCAATTAGATGAAATCGAACCTCAAACATTATTCGGTTTGCCTTTATTAGTACTTTGGTATATTTTTCTGTTCATTGCCGTACAAATTCATGCATATAGTTTATATATGGCCAATACTTTATTGAAAAATTGGCAACCAGTGAAAAGCTCGAAAGTTCACTAGTCATTTTTTTGTTTGTCTTCTTTCTCTCGCTCTCTCAACGACGATTTTCAAAAAACAAAACAACCCTGTGCATGTGCAATCCTAGTTTGTTTGTTGGTTTTGTTTGAAATATCATTTATTAATAAACGACAGATCTTTTCTTTCTTTCTTTCTGGTTTGTTTGACCATCTCAAGAAAAAAAAAATATATATACCTCTACCGATAAACTACTCTCTATATTTCAGACGATATGTTCTCGTTAGTATTTCTATTAGTCTTGTCAATCTGCTCATCGTTGTCAGATAATCTGAATAATGAACAATGTACAAAAGATACGTGTTCACCATTACTATCGTCTAATTATTATCTGTTGTATGATGTCAATCATGGTGAAGGTTTCAATTTACGTCGTGATGTTTATATAAGAATGGCGCATCTTGTTCATGCACTTCGTGAACGTACTTCACCCGAATCGAATTGGATTCTTGTTCTTCCACCATGGGGACCGTTGTATCATTGGTTTTCGAGAAATCTTCAACGAAGTCAATTGCCATGGTCTCTGTTTTTCGATGTGCCAAGTCTTTCTCAGTTTGTACCAGTTATTGAATTCGAAGAATTTCTTCGTCTATCGAGTTCATCATCGGAAATGACGATTCCGTATGTTTATACACTGCAGCATTTTAGTGAAGGTTGGGGAGAGAAATTTGAAGAGAAATTAGAAATTCGTAAATGTATCGACGAACCACAATATCAGAAAACTCATGATAAATATTATCGTGGCTGGTTTTTCGGTTATGAAGATCGTATACGTGTCAAACAGTTTCAATGTCTCTCAGCTCAAGGTTTTGTCACGATACTGTCTGATTTCATACTCAATAATCTCACATGGTCTCAAGAGAATGACGAGCAATTAGTCAAAAGTGTGATGTTCGATCGCGCAGAAACCTTATTACATGCCGACTATAATGGATATAATTACTGGCGAGCACGACGTAGTATGCGATACGCTAAACAATTAGTTAATCTCGGTATGTTTTTTTTTTAATGATTATTATCTTCTTTCTTATCATTGTTTTCTCTAGGCAATCGTTTTCGTATCGATTATCTCAATTCAACTGATACCGACGATCGTACAGTACTTATCGATGATTGGACAAAAATGAAACGTCATCATGGCCAAGCATTAGGCGGTCCGTATCTTGGAATTCACCTTCGTCGTCGTGATTATGTAACAGCTCGTCCAAAACATGTACCATCGCTTGAACATGCCGCTCGACAAGTCTGTCATCATCTCAATCGTTTGAATCTCTCGCTTGTCTTCATCGCAACTGATACTGACGAAAGTGAAATTAATGAACTCCGTCAACATGCATCTCAAATATGTCAAATATCTACTCAACAGATACTTACTTACCGACCAACGGAAAAGGTTTTAGAAAAGATTTTAGATGGCGGAAAAGCTATTGTTGATCAATGGATATGTGCACATGCACGGTATTTTATTGGAAGTTACGAATCGACGTTTAGTTTTCGTATTCAAGAGGATAGAGAGATTCTCGGCTTTTCAACTGATTCAACTTTTAATCGGTTATGTGGTGATTATGAAGGAATCGCGTGTGAAAAGCCGACTGTCTGGTCGATTGTTTATTGACGATCGAAAATATCATATGAATATTCCATTCTAATAATTGGAAAAGCTCCTATCTCTTCCTTTTTCTACTACAGTCGAACAATTTTCTTTTTATTAAACAGAATAATTTTGTTTCTTCTCAGTGAGTCATCACGCAAATACCGAATAGACACGTAGCACGTGAAGGTTGTTGTCGATTAAAGAAAAGTACGAACGCGAATGTGACTTTTTCTGATGACACATTTCTGTTTTTTGTAACAAAAAGTATGTGCTCTTGTTTTTTTCCATAGTCTTCGGACATCATATAAATTTAGGATTGAATGTGTGATAATTTTCAGTTTCAGATATTTTAAAATAGACTTCATATGGGATTAGTTGATTGGTTACTGTCGTTGTTTGATCTTTCGACGACGATTGTCACTGTAATATTAATAATCATTAGTTTTTACTGGTTTTGGCTTCGGCCACGTTTATCATCGTCGTCGAGTTCAGACGATGTTTTAAAAACAATCAAAAATCTTCAAACGTAAATTTTGCCGTTCGTTATCATTTTCAATAAATGAACTGTTTTGTTTCTAGAACAAAAGATCCAATATCAGCAAAAGCATCTGGAGCACCTCATGAAGGCAGTTTCGTGGATCGTATGTTACATTCCGAGAAGACGATGGTCGTGTTTTTTGGATCTCAAACAGGCACAGCCGAAGATTTTGCACAACGTATCGCTAAACAAGCCAAACGTTACGGCATTTCGGCTACTGTTTGCGATCCTGAAGAATGTGATATGGTTGGTTTTCAATGAGTTTTCGAATTCTGTCGAAGAGATTCGTTGTTTTTGTTTGTAGGAAGAACTGCAACGATTAACAACTATTGATAAACATTTGGTTGTATTCTGTTTGGCAACATATGGCGAAGGAGATCCAACTGATAATGCGCAAGAATTCTACGAATGGTTACGTGAAGATGGAAGAGATTTGCAAGATCTTCATTATGCTGTGAGATCTTTTGTGAAGAGATTTATCTGGAAAATAAAATCATATGCTCGTATATTTAGGTATTCGGTTTGGGAAATAAAACTTATGAACATTATAATGCTGTAGGAAAATATGTTGATAAGCGGTTAACTGAATTAGGTGGTGTTCGTGTATGCGAAGTAGGTCTTGGTGATGATGATGGAAAGTATGTGAAAGTGTTTGTCTTTAATTTCCGTGTGCATAATGTTTTGTTTTTTTAGTATTGAAGATGATTTTATGGCGTGGACGACAATCTTTTGGCAAAATGTTTGTCAAAAATATGAATTAGTTATTAATTCTGATGGTGGATCGTAAGTGTTCTCCACGATATTTTCATATTCTTATTTGATCGATGATGATTTTGAATTAGAATGAGACAATATAAACTTGTTCAAGGACCATTTCCACCTGAATCTGTTTTTACTGGCGAAATTGGTCGATTGAAATCCTATGAAAAACAAAAACCGTAACTTGACTTCCTCGCAAAAGCAAACTCGATCATAATTTACTTTTCAGACCCTATGATCAACGTAATCCATACTTAGCTACTGTGACTGCCACTCGTGAATTATTTCAAACCGGTTGCGAGCGTTCTTGTTTACATCTCGAATTAGATATCAACAATACACGTATAAAGTAAAAGAGAACGCGTGTTTATTTAGAAAAAAAACAAATAACTCAATGATAATCATATTTTAGATATGAAACAGGCGATCATATCGCTGTCTACCCATCGAATGATCCAATTTTAGTTAAACAAATTGGTGAATTACTCAATGCTGATCTCGATGAAGTCATTTCACTTGTTAATGTCGATGGTAATTGAAAAATAAGTTTTTTTTTAAATTTTGTGTCGACTTGCTTTGTTTTTTTTGTAGAGGATGCACAAAAGAAAACTCCATTTCCTTGTCCATGTAGTTATCGTACAGCTTTGACATATTATTTGGATTTAACGAGCGTACCAAATACGCAAATTCTTAAAGATTTAGCTCAATATGCTACCGATGAAAATGAAAAAGCATTGTTAACATTGATGGGTTCATATAGCGATGAAGGACGAGTATGAAACCAAATGATTCATTTTGATTGTAAAAAATGATTTGTCTGATCTAGGTTAAATATAAAGAATGGGTAATTGATAGTTGCCGTTCGATTATTGCCATTCTCGAAGATTTGTCATCACTGAAACCACCACTCGATTATCTCTGTGAATTATTACCTCGTCTACATCCACGTTATTATTCGATATCATCATCGCCAAAAGTTCATCCAACTTCAGTTCATATCACAGCTGTTATTGTTCATTATGAAACACCAACAAAACGTATTGCTAAAGGTGTAGCAACGAATTGCTTTCGAGAACTATTTATGAAACATCAAGCCATGGGTTCAGCTCAACATTCTCATGAAAGTCATTGTCATGTTCCAGGACATTTTCCAATTTATATTCGAAAATCAACATTTCGTTTACCATTTAAATTTCAAACGCCAATTATTATGATTGGTACGTATTATTTAACTAATTAAGCAATTCTTTGATATTTCATTTTGTTCTTTTTTTTTCGAGGTCCCGGAACTGGTTTAGCACCATTTCGTGGATTTATTCAAGAACGTCATTTTTATAAGACACAAGGCAAACCTGTCGGTGAAACAGTTTTGTATTACGGTTGTCGAAATCGTGCTGAAGATTATTTATACGAAGAAGAATTGAAACATTTTGTCGACGAAAAAGTTCTCGAATTACATGTTGCTTTTTCACGTGATCAAGAGGAAAAAATCTATGTTACTCATCTATTGAAACAACAAGGCGAAAGAATATGGAAATTAATTAAAGAAGACAATGCTTCGATCTATGTTTGCGGGTAACATCATGGTTTTTTTTATTAAAATAAAGAACTTGTTGTTTTAGTGATGCGAAAAATATGGCTCGAGATGTTCATTCGATTTTGGTGAACATCGCTCAGACATACGGCGAATTATCAGCAGAAAAAGCAGCAACCTTCGTCAAAGAACTAACGCAAAAAGGACGATATTCACAAGATGTTTGGAGTTAATTGTGTCGTTTAATGAACTTTGCTTTTTTTAATGGTGAATATCTGTGTTAAGATACACACTAGGTTATTTTTAGTAGAAACTTTCCGTAATTTGTATTCTTTTATGTATTATTGATTAAAAACGTTTCGAATAAATATTACGTGCGTACTACCATTTCTGATTTGATTAACGTCGATACATAGTCGAAGCGAATAGAGCAGTACTGAGAAGAATACCACTTGCTACTGAGACTTGACATTTCGAAACAAATTTTGTCCATGATGCAAAGCACATCATAAAACTAAGACTTGTGATTAATGACAGAAAACTGATCACTTGATCGCTCATTGCCACGCCATATCTTTCAATGAGAATAGATCATTTTTTTCGTATACATAAAAGGAAACAAAAAAAAGTGATATCTAACCGACACCAATGTGCAAAATGTTCACAATTGTTAAAAACTAAATCATAACCAATTGATCCAACAGAACGACGAGCTCGTTGAAGGATTTCATTTGTTGCCAGTGGATGAACTATCGAATCTTTACTATTGTTTATATAGGCAATGGAAGATGAAAGAAGACCAGTAAAATCACGTATTTCAATTTTCATTGGTTCAATCGAACGACCCGATATCAAAGTCCAAATACTTTGACAAATCTATTTCAAATCAATCAACTATATCGAGATAGAAAAACCATGTCTAACTTGAAAATTAGCAAAAAGATTGGATGGTCCTGGTAGATGTACGATTTGATTGTTGCCCAGATAAACAGCCCAATGTGAAAACGGTCCTCGAACATATTCGATCAAATCGCCAGGCATAAGTAAATGATGTTTATCGTATGTATCACAACGTTGTAATTTATATGCTCGATTAGAGAAATTCTTATACATTTCGTTCTGTATGATTGTGATTAATGAGCGCCAGAAAACAAACAAGAACAAATTTTCGAATAGCTATTTCTGTTTATGCATAAGAGCAAAGGTTTATTGTAAAATGAGAAAAAAAAGTTGATGACATAGAAGAAAAAGTGAGATAGAGCACAAATACTTAGCACCAGAAAATCAGCTTAGACAAGAAGATATAAAAAAAAGAAAAGAAAAGAATTGATAAATGTGTTCTATACTGTTTGATAATTGTGCTTTGAATTTAAAAGCATTTACGGTGAACAATTGATGGACCAGCTTCATCGTATTCTTGTTTCGAGATCCACATTTGTTGAAAGGTGGAGAGTGAAGCCAAGATTGAACCACCAATCCAGACTGAATATTTACGTTCAGGTGGGGCAATGATTTTGATTTTCATTGTCGATGGTGCTAAGGCAGTGATTTCCTTTTGCATACGGTCAGCAATACCTGGGTACATTGAGGTACCTAAATAAGCAAACGTTAGTGATGAAAACAAAAATGATTGATGTCAGCAATTATTTACCTCCTGATAAGACAGTGTTAGCATATAAATCTTTACGGATATCGATATCGCATTTCATGATTGAGTTGAATGTTGTTTCGTGAATACCAGCAACTTCCATACCCTAGAATAAATCGGCAATGAGAATTTGAGAAAATTTTCATTTTTTGTTTAGCTTACCAAAAATGATGGTTGAAAGAGTGATTCTGGGCAACGGAAACGTTCGTTACCAATGGTGATAACTTGACCATCAGGAAGTTCATAGCTTTTTTCTAATGATGATGTTGATGCAGCTGTTGCCATTTCTTGTTCGAAATCTAAGGCAACATAGCATAATTTTTCTTTGATATCTCGGACAATTTCTCGTTCGGCTGTTGTAACAAATGAATAACCACGTTCAGTTAAGATTTTCATTAAATAATCAGTTAAATCTCGGCCAGCCAAATCAAGACGAAGGATAGCATGAGGTAAAGCATAACCTTCATAGATGGGTACATCGTGTGTAACACCATCGCCTGAATCGAGAACAATACCAGTTGTACGACCGCTAGCATAGAGTGAAAGTACAGCTTGAATGGCAACATACATAGCTAAAAACAGACGAAACGAATTAAAATCTATTGATTTCGAGAAATTTACCTGGTGAGTTAAAGGTTTCAAACATGATTTGTGTCATTTTTTCACGATTGGCCTTTGGGTTGAGTGGAGCTTCGGTTAAAAGAACTGGATGTTCTTCTGGAGCAACACGAAGTTCGTTATAGAAGGTATGATGCCAGATTTTTTCAATATCATCCCAGTTTGTAATGATACCGTGTTCAATCGGGTATTTGAGTGTTAAGATACCACGTTTTGATTGAGCTTCATCACCAACATATGAATCTTTTTGACCCATACCAACCATAACGGCTTGATGACGTGGTCGACCAACGACTGATGGAAAGACCGATCGGGGAGCATCATCACCGGCGAAGCCAGCTTTGCACATACCTATTCATCAACAACATCGATGAGTTTCAATTGAATTCATTCTTATGCTGTTTCTTTTTTCTTACCCGATCCGTTGTCGATAACAATAGCAGCAACGTCTTCGTCACACATTATTCTAGATGATTGTTAAAAAACGAGTAGTAAATCTTGTTGATGATGTAGCTGTGAATACACAAGGCAAGCAGGATATGTATTGGTCGTACAGTTATATAGTAGCTACTATTTTCTCTTTTTTTCTCGTTTCTCTTCCACGATCGTTCTCGTATACCGTATTAGGATATAGTCGAGTGTATATTTGGGAACATCTGCGGTTTTTCTAGAGGAGAAAAAAGAAACGACTATTTCCATATATGGACATGTTGAGTGGTACCATAAAAAGAGAACAACACAATCGTTTGTATATACATACGTACATACATTCTTATATCCACAAATATCTATACATAAAGAGAGCGATGAACTGCAGAGAAGCGTATAGTGGCATCCGCCTTTGTATATACTTATTAGCCTGATTCTATTATGGATAGTTTTTTTTCTCGTTTCTTTTTGTTGATATGTATGTACGGATATGTGGCGTAGAAAGAGCCAACGAATACAAATGAGGATAAAAACGGCAGTTATTGCAATATAGAAGCAAAAAAGAAACGTCTGTGTATGTCTTTATAGATTACACAAGAGAAATTATAATAATATATCTTAATTTTTTTTGCACTCGAAGAGAGAGAGAGAGCACTAATGACATACGCAATAGATTTTGATAAAAACAAAGTTTTGCCCACTGATTGATATGAAAAATAAACACCATAATGCATATCGTATATTGCAGATACGCGCATATTTATGTTACGAAACTCTGATTTAGAACGTCGATTAGACAAATCCAGGCATTTATTATTTACAAAAGATAAATTTAAGTACAGATCGTTTTCATTTGAGAGATCTCGATAAGCAAAAGCTTTTATTCAATCAAAACCATAGGGTTTTCTCCGCATTTCTTTTTTTTTCTTGTTGTTGACATAAAAAAATAAATATAGACTGAATTCGTCCAATTAGCTATTCAACAAACATATTCTTTTTCTTCTTTTTTCACGTCTGGAATCTAAGTATATGTCAACCTATATATGCTTAGACTTTACACGTAAATATCATTCGATAAAAGGAAACAGTTTTCCCATGTGTAGAAACTTCGCATTAGCAGATTTCTGCAAATAGTACTAATGGTATTTTTTCGATTTGATCTTGTACATAGAGAGAAAAAGGAATGCAGAATATTTCCTCATTGGTTGTTTTCAAGATACCATTCAAACAAAAAAAACAAAATATATTTTCTATTTATAAACCTTGACAAGATGCGTATAACAAACGAGCGATCGTACGTGATTTATAAGTTTTCCAAAAAAATACAAGTCATTCATTGTAAAAGAATTCTAATTGGATAAGTTTCTTGATAAATATCTTTCGATGATTGATGTTTGCTAACGAAAGACTCAAAAAAGAGAAAAAATTGAATAATTCGCTAACAAACCTTCTACTCATAGAGGTTGTCTCTTAGTAATAAAAACTGTTTAATATTAGTAATCCCACCTGCTGATACATCACTATGTGTATATGCGAGAGAGAGAGAGAGAGAAAAAAAACTTGAAATTATTTTGTAAACAAAAGAAATGCCGTTGTGTTATGTTTGCAATCGTTCATCTGTATCCATACGTTGTCTTATCTGTCAAGAATATCTTTGTTTGACATGTTCGGGTGATCATCGTAATAATCATCTTCTTGATTCACTCGATCAACGAGTAACATCAACGATCGATTCATTACAAGGACAATTCGATGAAAATTTCTATCGACAATATCTCGAAGCGTCAAAAACTCTACGTGCATGGATAGCAGATCTTCGTCGTCAATTCGAAGAAACAATTCAGTATCAACTCGAACGTTTACTTCAATCACAATATGATTTGTTAAAACATCGAACAGATGCCTATGTTCAAGAATATATTCAATATTTTTGTAATCTACGTTCGAACGTTCGCTATGCCAAACAACGGCAAACAGGTTGTGATTATGAAAATGAATTACATCGTTTAATGAGCATTGAAAACGATTTACTCAAACGATATAAAGAACATTTTCTTGACTTTCGATTAGATACACATTCGATTGATTTTACTAAATATTTGAATATTGAAAAACAATTCTACGAATCACCCGTTCCGTTGTCATTAGAATTTAGTTATCGATTCTATCAACCATTACAAACATTAACACTTCATTCGACTGTTCAATATATAGCTAGTTCATGTCTCGATCTATTCGTTTATATTCTCGAACCATCGCCCATCTATCCATGTCTTCGAGAATTTTCGACTTCATCAATAACATCGAAAATTTCATTGGAACATTCAATTGATTTTCCTCGAGATACACATATCATCGACATGTGTTGGTCTGTACAATTCAATTGTCTGTTTCTATTAACACCAACATCGTTACATCGATATGATAAATATGAAAAAAAGATCCATGCAAATACTGTTGAAATATACGATCGAGCACATAAATGGCATCGACTAACAACAAATCGTCATGGAATTTATATTCTCAATGAGTCGAATACGATTGAATATTACAGTATTAAATATACTTATTCGGCTGTTTTCTATATGAAAGATTATATTGATGATGTAAATCTAGTCTATGATCTTCAAGGACAATCGAATTGTTTGTCGACGTTGACCTATACGAAACAGAATACATGGCAAATCGATCTCTTCTCAGGACAAGAATTCGGATTAAAACGAACGTTAAAACTTTCGGAATCGCTCCGACCTCCATTGAAATTATTAAATGCCAACCGACGAAATACATGGATTATAATCGATAGTGAAAATCATCGCTTGATTGTGTTCGATGATCGAATGAAGAATATCGAACATGTACCATTAACAACAACGCCGAATTGTATGACCATACTTGATGATAAAACTTTGGTAGTTGCCAGTCCGGATGTGTCTGGAACGAGAATTACATTTTATCCGCCGACTTCGATTATGAAAAATTAATATCTTTGAGAACAAACTGTTTTCTGTTTATGATAAAAAAAAAAGAGTCATTGTTTCAATCATCGAGTAATCTATGCAACGGTACTGAATACTGTATTTTTTCAAGAAAACAAAAACGAATACAAATCAGAACACTTAATAGTAAAAAATTCTGATAGTCAATGTTAGAGCACTTCTCGTTTTATTGATAAAGGCGCTTTACTATCTCCTGAACGATATCGTAAATCGATATCTTTGCCACGAGATTTCGTTGTACGATCAGCACGTTTCAATAAACCGACTAGTTGAGCATCAGCTTCCAATAATGAAATATGTCTTGAAGCACCTAAAAATCTCGCTGCCATTTCCCACGTTTGTAAACGTATCGATACAACTGCACCGATCGTATATTGATCTTGTTGTTTCGATTTTGGTCGTTGAACAACAGCATGAAATTTTCCACCGAAATCAACATAAAGATCATCGTCGACAACATCGACAATTCGACCACTTAGTAGACGTCCTTTTAAACCGCCTAGTTGAACGAATTTCGATTGACGAAACATTTTTGCAAATGTCATTGGTTCATTTCGAGGAGGAGGAGGAGGAGTTGTCGACGATGAAGTTTTCTTTTCTGTTGATTGAGGTGATGGTGGAACATTCTCACGAACGTATTCTTCGTCGATATATGTATTTGCTGCACGAGTAGGAATACGATATAATGTTTGAAGAAGCGAAGTTGGGGCAAACGAACGAGATGATAAACGTAATAACATCTTTTTTTTATCAATCTGAAGAAACAAAAAGAAGAACAGTTAATAATTTTCTGTTATTAAACTATGAAACAAGACTTTGCTGAAAAAGTGCTTTTAATTCATTGATATTCATCTTATTTCGTGCTCTTTCGAGTAGAACTTTTCTCAATGCAATCATCGTTCTTGTACTTGCTGCTTTAATCCAAATACGTCCGTTAGCTCCAATGGCTATTTCATACGGAATATCATTGCCTAATTCTTGTAATAGATTATCTCGATCGACTAATTCATTGGCAACATCAATTGAAATATCAAATAGATATCCATTTTCGTGTAAAACTCCCATTCCATCAGCTTTGCCATCTTCATTGACACATGTTATTTGTGGTTGACATTCACCTTCAATTTTCAATCGACCGTAAATGACATCGCCACGATCCACATTTGGTTTTGTTCGTTTCGTTGAACCTTCGAAATCGTACAACGATAATGAAGCTAATTCATTATAGCCAATGTCAACAAGAACAGACTCGAGTTGTCGACGTACAACAACACCAAGAACAAAATCACCTGTTGATAATGATGAAGTCGATGGACGATAACCATCAACGTAGTAAACGGATGATGATGGTTCACGAATATGTCCACATGAATGCGATGTAAATGCTTCAGTATCTTTATCATAATGTAAACCAGGACCAAGTGTTATTGAAGCAGATGAATCTAATGGACTTGGTAAAGTTGATAATGCGATTACATCACCTGGTAATACAAATTCCTCGATTTGTCTTTCAATATCCATCTAGAACTATTGGAATAATTATCAAATAAATTTTCACGAAAGTAATTCTTTCGATTTCGATGTCTGTCGTCGTCTTCTTATACTTCAACTGACAGTATTGGCTGAAGAATACTGATCAAACCCCGATCATGGCGAATAGCTGTCGCTAGTTGATACTGTTGCTTTTCATTTCTATCCTCTATGTCCAGCAATGCTTACATGAGGTTTTAACTAAACAAACAAATACAACTTCTCGAGTTGGACCACGTACCGCTTGGCTACGTGTTATGACTGTCGGTCAAACAGTACTATTTCTATTCTTGATTTTATTTCTACTGATAAACAATTTTGGATTTTGGATTTTTAGTCAATAAAGAAAAAAAAATCTGTTCATGTCCAAATTGTTGTTAAATTCCAAATATCGAGATTGTTAATAATAATATTGTTATTTGCTGCAGGAGCAGTGTTAACATAAAGACCTAGATTAACAGCTGTGTCATCTTCGGGGTAAACACGTGTTGTAATTGCAACACGACCTTGTTGAGGTTCGAATACTTCAATAATAGAATGATCAACGAAAATATTTAATTGAAGAAACCATTGTTCACTCAATGAATCACTATTCATCCAAAAAGTACTTGCAAGTGGATAACGAGCAGCACCTGGATTTTGTTGTGACAATGATCGATTGATATAAACCCAAACAAGTTGTGTTTGAACAGTAGCACTTTGTTTAATACCTGATGTACATGTTGGATCTAGTTCTAAGTGTGGTATTCCTGTTTTCAGAAAACAATTATTATTCACTGCTCGTGTACTAACAAACGTCCAGGCAACACATTCATCTTCTTCATCACAAGCTATGCTACATTGATGAGCATAAGTTACACCTGATACATTGAAATAATCCCAGCCAGGTATATCCCAACCGTAGATCATATCGGTCTTGGCTAGTGTCTGTATGCCGATACTAGTTCTTTGACTGCCATCTCGTGTCGAAAGAACACTCAATCCGAAATCGAGATCCTACAGAAATAGACGTGGATATAAATTCAAATCGGAAAATGAATATTCAAACTTGATTTCTGGGAAATTGACAATCGATCAAAATTTCCATTTGATTTCCGTTGACATTCGATAGAATTTCGAACGGCAATACCGATGATAGGATAATATCATGAAAAGATTGATGAGTTGTTTGATCTCGAAGTGATCGAACAGTTTCGACTGGTCTTGTTCGAATGTGTAATCCATCATCGGAAAGAAAAACAGATCTTGGTAAGGAATGCATTCCTTGCCAGCCTCGCTTTTCGCCTTGATCATCATCTTCAGCGACCCAACCGACAATAACTCGTTGGTCAGATAAAGGATCAAAGAACGTTTTCGATGCGTAGAATTTACCTGGATCAATTAATTGCGTATATTCACCGAGATCACCGGACAACGGATGAAAGACTTTCGTTTGAGGATCTAATTGGCCAATACTCCAAAAATCTTGTCCACGTAATGATGCTTTTAAAATAATTTGATTTGAAACATTGAAAATATCTGGACATTCCCAAAAGACATCATTATGATTGCTATGAATCGGATGTAAATATGTCCAGTTAACAAAATCTCGACTTGTAAATAACACTGCTTGACCTCCTAAGTCGGCTGTACCAAAACCATAGATCAAATAATAATTATTTTCATCGTCTTGAAAGGCTGTCGATGGATCACGACCATTTGGATACGTTATCAATGGATTCGTTGGCCATTTAACCCATTCGGTTAATGTTGGATCAGAAAGATTAGCTGGCCGAGCTTGACATTGAACTTGAGTATTATTCTGATTGATTCCCGTGTAGATTATAATTGGAGTATTATTAACAATAGTTGTACTACCTGTCCAAACACCATTGATATCATAGGGTTGATCAGGTGCAATGGCAATTGGTAAACGAACCCAATGAATCATGTCTTTACTGTAGCAATGACCCTATTTTAAAATAAAAATTTAAACGTATTGGTTCAGTAGAACATTCGTTTTGTTTGGAGAATTACCCAATGGATTTTATTAGCAACTGGTGCTGCAGGATTGTACTGAAAGAACATATGATAATATCCATTGTAATAAACCGGTCCGTTCGGATCATTTAACCAATTACTTGGAGGAAGTAAATGATATTGTGGTCGATATCGATCATCACATTGACCGTAGTTCAACAATACAAAGACGAATGCGAGGCGAAAAAACATCTTGTAATTATGACTTGTCTTTTAAAACGCAGCTTATCAAGGTGCATTATTTGTTATCATTTTTCTTTTTCTTTTTCTTTCTATTATTGATATCTGTTTGACGTATGCATGCATACCTTGCATCATAAAAATGATTTCATATGCTGATAAAGCAATGTCACTATGTCAACGAGTTATTTTTTTGGTTTTCTATAAATATGAAGGCGATTGACAATGAAAAACCAGGAATACTTTAATGAAACTACTAATACAAAATCGACAAAAATGGCTTCATCTTGCCAAAGCATATGTATTTTCAACATTTGGAATTACAGCAAGTATGTCAACAGGCGATTTTCTTTGCCAATATTTGGAAAGTAAATCGAAAGAAAAATCATTGGTTAAATCATCGTCTGACTCACTACCGTGGTGGAATACTGAACGTTCATTGATAATGTGTAAAACAGCTATTTTTGTAGCGACTCCCTATGGTTTTATACAAGCTCGATTGCTTGAACGACTGTTTCCAGGTGAGAATTTCAAGTTGAATTCTGTTTGATCATTTCTTCTCTTCTTCTAGGCATACAAACAAAACAAATTGGAAAAAAAATGCTAGCTGGTCTTTTAGCTGCACCCATTAGTGTTAGTATTATGTTTGCATACACAGCATTTCTCAAAGGTCAATCAATTGATGAAGCAAAAACTAAAATCAAAAACGATACTCCAAAAACAGTCATGGCTGGAACATGCTATTGGCCAATAATTTCATTTCTTAACTTCCGTTTTATTCCATTAGATTATCGACCATTCGCTGCAAGTTTAGCTGGAGCTATTTGGAATATTTATATTTCATCTGTTGTTAATCAATCAAATCTCGATTCACATCAACTAACTGAAACACTGCCAGTACAAGATACGTTTCGTATTTTAGATTCATCTTGAGAGTTAGACTGAATAAGCATAACTGTGATCAATAGTGTTACAGTTCGAACAAATATGCGAACAGAAGATGTTTTTTTTTAATTTATTTTGGATATATTTAATATATAGATAATTACCAGACACAAGATGAAAAAGAAAAGAAAACAAACAAAAGAGAAACAGAAGAACAGACAGTTATACAATGACGAGAGTGAACAAAGAAGTTCGAAATATGTTTTTGTTTTGTAGGTAAATTGAAAACAAAGTGTATGAATATGCTATGAATGATTTATTGTTCTTTTCTGTTCCTTGAGTGAGATAAGACAAATTTTAAATTAACATTTCATTTGGTGCATCGAGATCTTCATAACTTTTTATTTGACGATTTATTCTAAATTAACAAACAACACAAATGTCAGAGATTTTCAATTCGAAAAAAAAAGTTCAGAATGTTGAAAAGAAATTGCAAAATACAAATAATAAGATTTCTTACGACGAGGACATCAACATCTCGAGTGGAATAGTTCTAGTTTGTTTTCAGTTATTTGGAAAGAGGAGGTGAAAAACAAACTTACGGTGGGCGATTCATTGGACCACCTGATCCTGCATACATATACGGTGGTCTCGGTTGACGTGGTTGATGATATTGATTGTTGTAATAATGATTTTGTGGACCAGGATGAGCTGGTGCAGACACTAAAAAAAACAAAAAAAAAAATCGAAATTTTGATTTTAAAGATTGTTTTTTTTTAATACTGTTCGGCCATAATGGTGGTCGATTGATTAGTCCTTGACCTCCCATTGGTGTTGGCAGAGGTAATCCAGATGGATGAGATCCTCCTAATACTGCACCGGGTCTTGATGATGGATGTTCAGGTAATTGTGGTCGTTTAGGATCACATAAATAATTATTAAAATAGACCACCTAAAAATTTGCAAAAAACAAATAAGAAAATCTCTCTATTTTGACAATTTTCTGTAGTCCTACATTTCGTTTGACTTCATCGAGTTTGTCTTGATGTTTATTGAGAATATGTTTTCGAACGAATTCCGGTCCTTTGAATTTCTTTCCACTCAACGGACACGACCATTTTTCTTTTCCAAGTTCTTGACAATTCGCATTCATAAACTTTTCAAGTTCATCTTCTTCATTTTTCAATCCTAACTTCGCCGCTTCATCATCATCAATCTTCTCATGATACTCAAGAAACGGTTTCAATCGAGCTTCGAATTGCTGCATAAAATTTGTCAATTCTGCTTCCGTAATCGTTGATAGCGGCGTACCACGAACATAAATGACACCACAAGGATTGGGCATCGAATCTTCTTGAGCGTATTCAGCTCCATTGTAATAATCAATTGAATAGACAACACGAAGATAGAGAATTAAACGATCAAGAACTTTAGTTAGATCTTTATCCATTTCAAATCCATTGTTTTGATTATTTGTTTCGCCAAGTAATTCTTCTTCTTCGGCATCGCCTTCTTCGACTAGATAATCAGTTATGTTTTTTAAAAGTGGATTTTGACTGATAAAACCCAAAGGTTTTTTATTTTTAACAGGTGTCAACGCAAGTGCAGCAGTCGATGACGAAATTTCCGACTCATCCGCTGGTTTTTCATCATTTTCATCCTTTTTCACTTCCCAAACATTCCAACGTTCATCTAATTGTTGAATAATTTTCGTTATTAATCGAAGATCATTTCGAACGACTGTCTTATGTTGTCCAATTCCGTTGATAGTTCGAATACGATTCTTAATTTCTCGATTGACAATCGCGCCGAGATCGGCGTCATGCAATTTAGCTGAATTTAATTCATAGCAAATATTACGAATGTTAACCGAGTGATCGAATGTCACCCAACCACGACGGTTGAACTTTCGTTCGGACGCAGGATCGGTGATGCAAATACGACGAAAGCCCGAATAGGTTTTGCATAGCTTCTCGAGATCGTCTTTCGTGGTTTGCATGGCCAAATGTCGAAAGAAAATCGAGAGTGTTCGATGTAATTGCCGAGGACCATCGGGAACTTCGCCGGCTTCAGGTTCGTTTTCTTGAGATGAAGGTTTTTCTTTGTCTTCGTTGTTTTCTTTCGATTTGCCATTGACTTTCTTTTCTTCGTTTTCTTCTTCTTTGTCATTGTCATCGCCATCGGACAAAGCTCCATCGTCCGATCCGCTACCTTCTCGTTTTCGCTACGAAATCAAACATAAAATCGATTTGCAAAATCACATTCGACAGTTTTTACTTTATTTTCCGATGAGGATTTCGTTGTTGTTTCAGTTTTGTCTGTCGATGGTTGTTTAGACGAATCATCATCGCCGTCATCGTTTGTTGTATTACTCGACGATGAAACAACATCAAGAACACGTAGATCTTGATCGTTACCACCTTCTAATTTAATTACCACTAAATATCAAAGAATTTTTCGAGTAGAAACAATTCAAAAATCAGATTTATTTATTTACCAGCATCGAGAAATCGTGTTAGTGCACGTTGACTTTCATGATCGACACCAACATCATTCAAATAACCTTTGTTATATAAATCCATGAAAACTTCGAGACGTTTCTTGACGATTTGTCGTTGTTCTTCGTGACGTTTTGGAAATTCATCCGGATAATATTTGTATTTAAACCTGAATAAAAACACAAATCAACTCGATATTTTATTCGAACAACACCGATCAAGCCGCTGTCTCTATGTTTTAGGCGTAAACTTACGGCTCGTCTCAAATGGAAAGACGTTGCGGATATTTATCCATAGATATTGTAGACGTAACGCGCAAGAAAGAAGGAAGGAAGAGAGAGGGAAAAACAGATTGAACGTAGAGAAATCAAAAAACAGATTCTCGATTTGTTAACCGAAGGAATCTGACAACGGCGCAGAAAAAGAGAAATATGAACGCGCAATATATGATTTTAGTTTTGTTGAAATGATTGAAGATAGTAGACGGGTAAATGTCTGATATTCACTAGAATTTGTTGAAATAAAGAAATCAAATCAAATTTGAAGACAAAGAAAACAAAATGTTAAATCATTGGCATACGAACCAGTCTTCATCTTTGTGTGCTGTGAAGAATTCTTCGATTTGAGTCTTTTTAAAATTGTTTTTATAATCATTGTAACGTTTAATTGCTTCTTCTTGATCGATATTATCATCTTGATCATGAAGAAATGTTTTAAAACTAAGCATTGGCGGTTGAGTCGTGCCATCCGATGCATCTCTATTCAACAACAAAAAGAAGTGCAATCGAACTATGAATATTTATTAAGACATGTTTTACTTATTAAATTGATCGACACCAGCGGATGGATGAACATTTGCTTGGTAATTCGGATGGTAACCTCCACCGCCGTGATAGTACGACGGAGCTCCAGGTGGATCGAAATGCGATGGTCCTTGGTCTGGTCCATCCCTTTAGATAAAAAAATGAAAATTTTGATGGTTCGAAAATTGAATTACCAATCTCGACGAGGACGTTTGTTATGTGGTGGTGGACTCATATCGTATCGGTTCGGACTTCGATTGTATCTCGGTGGAAAATCACGGCCTGACGATCCGCCACTGCCAGGATATTGTCTTCGAAATTGATTTGATCGATCTCTAGAATAAATAATGAGAAAAAAAATGAGTCATTATTCGAGAATAGTTTTTGATTTTACCTTCCATCGTTCCATTCGCCACCACTATTTCGATTGTGATTGCCACGATTTCCACCGAAATCATCACGTTCACGACGAAATTTATCTCGATTTCGTCGATTATCAAAATCATCATCGCTATCACCCATTTCGTCTAATTAATCTAAATACGAATCTATACAAAATCATATTCATGTCGGAAAGAGAATCACTGAAACAATGATTACACAGACTCTCTTACTTACAGTCAGTCAGTAGTTAGTAAATTTCTTTGGTTAATTGGACGTCCTCCAATAGTATGCATTCACAATAAATGACACAAATTCACGACATCTATCATTCGATATTTTATTTTCGGAATAAATATCTCTTTCAACAAGAATCAATCAATTAAATAAATAAATAAAATCGTTTTTTTTCGATGAAAATAAGTTCAACGGAATAGTTTATTTTACTATCGTATAGTTAGTATACGAAAGTTCTTTTGAGTATTTTTGAAACGAAAGTGATTAACCCAAAGATAATATCGCCTCTAAATTCATTTACAATATTTACACAGTATGCATTAAGAGTCGTAAATAATAAAATTATTATTCATTTCAAGCTATGTACAATAAAAAAATGACTCAGTATTGCAGGTTTGGGTAAAAACCAATATTATATATAGCCCGTTACTATCGCATATAAATATGACGTTCTTTTTTAACAAAACAATCATTTGTTTTTTTTCTTCGTCAGATTTGTTTTTCACAATCTGTATTTATTTTTACATCAGCTACTTTGACTAATATCGCCAAATGAGAGTAATGATCAATCATATTACGACCTCTTTTGATCTACTTGTCCCTCTCAATGCTCGAATCCGATTATATCCAAGACATAGTGCACATTCGATGGCTGATTTCCCTTCTTCTTCTTCTTCATACCAACACAATTGTTGAACACGCACAAAAAAATCTTCAATCTGACTAACGATGGCCTATTGTTTAGTATTCATAAATACCAATAATGGTCATCCGTTACTCGTTCGTTCGACAAATATTCTCGAACGAAACGAACATGCACCTGAAATGATTTTAAATCTCCTCGATCGTCCCTCGGACAATCAAATTCCACTAGCTTTAATCGGTATTCTCACAAGTTCATATACATTTGCCAATAAATTCGGTATTCAACTTCGTTCATGTCATACCGACGATTGTACAATTCATTTTCATGAATACAATGATCATCTACTAATGTGTCTATTAGAACCAACGGAATACGATACTCCAAATGAATGTACACAATATAAATTAGTTTTAATTCGAACGTTATTAAATATGATTATTGGCTATGAATATATCGATAAATTGAGTCAAACCAATCCGCAAAAATTAGAAGAAGATTTGAATTTAGTTAAATTTTATGTCGATACGATTTTAAATGATGAACGAACATTTTCATTCGGAGATTTAACTCAATCAGTCGATACTGTTTGTGGTTTTGATCGAAAGTAAAAAAAGAATCTTTCGGGAATAACAAGATAATATCAATTCAATTTTAGAACCATGGACGAATGTTTAAAGTCCATTTCCAATCATCTTCAATGTGAACATATCTGCATCACTCTATCCAATCGAATCATCGTCTCAAGTTCAGGCTGGTCGCATTTAACACAATCCGAACAATATATTCTCAGTTTAATCATTGCACTCAATGATTATTTAAACGACAGTTTACCAACTGTTCGTGACATGCCAGTTTATCTCGATTCCATCGATCGTTCTCGTAATTATCGATTGTTATCGATTCGATTGCTTGGTCACATCTATGTCTCACTTCTTTGTACATCATCACCGAAAATGAGCGAATTCGAAAGTGTAGTCGATAAATACACACGTTCTCAAACAGAATACATGCAAAATCTGCATAGTCTTCTATATCCACGTTGGTTTCACGATAATGTCGTATTCGATCACAATATTCAAGCACTTTTGTACATCAATCGACAGACACATTTTTGTGTGAGCACATTCGAACCGTTCAAATCGAGTTCGACATTGTCGATAGGCAAGAAAAAAACTCGTTACAATGTTCTCAGACAATTTTACGTGGAAATTATTCGAATGGACAAAGAGAAATTACTTTCGTTCGATAATTCGAAGAATGAAACTCAAATGAATGAAATGTATTTGATCAATGAAGATGACAAACAAATCGAATGGAAATGTTATTTTCTTCGTGAAAATCAATTCTCCGAGATTTTTCTTCTCTTTCATATTTCTATTCCGACAATTGCTATGCGTGGTATAGCGAAAAAAACATTCCTTTTACTTAAAAAACAATTATGAAATTGTCTTTTTCTTCAATAAATAGAATAGATTTCGATTCATTTTAGATTTAAAAAAAAAAGGAAACAAAAACATGGCTTCAGCCGAACAACAAACAAAACCAACAGCAAGTGTGCCAATATACGATGCTGCATCAGCAGCTCATCAACATTCGCATTCATGTAATGATCCATCTCATCACCATCATCATCATGACGACGAATACGACGAACATTTAGCTGCTCTTGCCGCTAAAAACGAAATGTTAATGAGACGAAAAGCCAAGAAAACTCAGCAAAACAAAGATTTAACTCGTTCTGAAAATATTCCCGGACATCAAGGCGACAAGAACATCGATGATTTACTTAATTTTATCAATGGCCCATCGACAGCAGCTCCAAGTCAATCGAAGAAAAAAGCCAACAAAAAACCATCAACAAACAATTGAGAACAAACAAGCATCTCTAGTTATTTCTGTGTTTCATTGCAGATTTCTTCTTTTTTTCATTTGTCTTTTTTTTATTAACCTCGTAAACAGGAGATTTTTCTTTTTTCAAAACAGAAAATTTTGCTCTTAAAGATTATTTGTTTTCTGTAAGACATATCTTCATTTGATAAGCAAATTAATGGCGACAGAAAAGCAGAACCCCAACATATAGGAATGACACCCAATAATATAAATGCATAAAATCAACGAGTTTTTAAAAAAAAAATAATATCATAGGAATGATAAAGCTAATCGATCAGTCATAAATATGGAAGAACTAGTGAACATAAAACAACAAACAAATCGAAAGATTAACTCAAAAATTTCATGCTCATTTTGTCATCAGCATCGATACGCTCGAGTGTTTGACAAAATTCATCGAATGTTATCGATTGATCACCATCGGTATCCTTAAATTACAAAAAAAAGACAATTCTAAATCGAGTATTCGACTTGTTTTCAGCTTACTAATTCGCCAATGGTATGATCGGCTATTGTTGCTATTTGATCATCGTGAATATTTCCACCGACCATCAGTTTTAAAACATCGACTAACTCACCTCGATCGATTTTCATGTCATGGTTTCGATCGTACATCTTCGAAAAGAAGCTGAGAATTAGTCGTGTGTTGCGAGAAGACAGAAAAAATATTTACGTCAAATAAAAACTTCAGTTTACTTTCACGTGTATTAAATTCAGTCATTGATTTCGTTTTTCCACGACGAAATTTGGCAAGAAGAAAAATAAATTGTTTAAAATTGATCTTATTATTTTCACCATAGTCTTCCATGATCACATCGATTAGACGTTCTCCTAATGGATTTATATTGACCTGAATTCATAGATAACAATCGATGACTAACACAAAATAGAATTACTTCGGGAATACAGAAGAGATCTTCACGTGTTAAAAATCCACAATCACGTTTATCTAATATCTTGAAACGACTATATAAACGTTGTACTTGTTTAGCAGTGAATCCTAAACAAAATCTTTGCCTTTCCATTCCATATTCGGTAGATTTGACCAACCTGTCTGTTGGCAAATATTCTGCAAGTCTTCTTGCTGCAACATGATACTTGCATTGGATCCCATGGTGAAAGTCACTAATTATCTGAAAGATACTTTTTTTATTTGAATTCATACTGTAATAATAAAGAAAAACGAACTCTTTCAGGGACGAGCCGAATACGTTGATTGGTTCGGCTTTAGAACTTTAATCAGATGGCGCTATTTGGCTCAATAGCCAAATGTTTGGTCTTTGGACACCAAACACGACACTGATAGCTTTGCGTTGAGTTTAGAAAGAAAGACAATATTTGTTTTTTTTTATAATCTTTTTGTTTTTTTTTTGTTTAAATGTTGTTATTAACCATCATGGCATATGAAAGCGAGTCATCAAATGTGTTTTGTTTTTGATCATTAACAAGAGAAGAAAAAGAACTGTTAGAACAGAAGTAACAACAACAACAAAAAGAAGTAACAACGGGTTCGATAATAAAAGAACGCTGGGCGGTGAAAAGAAGACAGAAAAAATGAACTGAAAAAGAAGAACATGTTTCCTAAGAGAGACACACACACCGAAAACACACATGCACACACTAAGTTCAATATGTAATTCTCTTTCGTTTTGTTCTTGTTACGTTTTTTTATTTTGTTTTGATTATTCATCGGATTCGCCGGGTAAACGAATGTCATCGATTTTAAGAATCATTCGAACAAGTTGCGTTGCTAAACTGATTTGTTGTCGTTTGCCAATGAGTGTTTCAATGACTGTTTGTGCTTTCATGTCTAAATTCATTGAATTTCAGAATAAAAAAGAAAAATAAACTTCGATTTGTATATGAACTTACCGTTTGTTCCCTTATTAAGACAGTCAATACCTAATCGTGGATTATTTTGTGCGATTTGTTGCGATTTAACATCGGAAACAGTTTTTATTGGTGAATAACCACTGTTTTCAGCCAATGCCAATGGAACTGATTCAAGTGCATCGGCAAATGCTCGGATAGCATACTGTTCAATTGTTGGGATCTAAATTAAACAAATTTAGTTCGAGAAAATGTTTGTTTTCGGGTCGTTATTCGAACTTTGTTAGCTTCTTTGGCTACTTCAATAGCACAGGCGATTTCGCAAGCACCGCCACCGTAAACAATACGATTATCACGAACGAGATTTCGAACGACGCATAAAGCATCATGTAAGGCTCGTTTGGCTTCTTCAACGACCTAAATTGATTCACATAGATAAACAATACATCGAAAAAATTTCGCCTCATTCTTTGTTCTATTCATACCATTTTATTTCCACCTCGAACGAAGATAGTGCATGTGTTGGATTTTTTGCATTCTTCGATGCACAACATGTGTTCACCTGTAGTGCCAAAGTCAAGCTCTCGAATGCGTCCAGCGAAACCTAATTTTTCTGCTTTGAGTTCTTGAAATCGTGGAACAATACGGCCACCAGTTGCAATGGCAATTAATTCGATTTCAGGACCACCAACCCAACGAACAGCAGGCAATTCATGAGAAAGAAGTAAATGGTTGGCTTCATCGTCGAAACCCCATTGACAAATGACCAAATTGGCACCTGAATCTTTGATCTAGAACATCAAAAATGAATATCGATCGATTTTCGACAAGAAATCGCCTACGGATTTGATCATTTCAGTGAATTTTTCTTTTTCATATTCTCGTAATTTCTTGTAATCTTCAACATTTGTAATGTCTAATTTGTGTTTGGTTTTGGGTTTTGGTGGTTCAAATGGGCAAGTTAAAATGGCGATTTTAGCATCACGAACTTCCTTGGGCATTTGAGGATGTGAAAATGTTTTGTCGACAATAACACCTTTGACTAAAAGTGTGTCTTCTAAACGGCCACCGACTTTGCCTTGAACTTTAATAAGTTCGAAATTGACATCTCGACGTTCCATATCAGCAACGTTCATGATTGCATTGACCGCAATTTCGGCCATTTTACGTTGACAACGGTTGACACTAAAGCAAAAATATTGAATTTATTCGATCGAAACGAAATCAAATACGGACATTTTCGAGCCGAGTGTTGTCATTGCTGTGTTGATCAATGGATCGAGATTTTTTAAATCAAGTGGATAACCTTCGGCAATTTTGTCCAAATGATCAAGTGCAATTTTAGCTGCTAATTCGTAACCATCGGCAATACGAATCGGATGGATACCTTTGTCAAGAAGAGCTTCAGCTTGTTCAAGTAAAGCACCAGCCAATACTATTCAAAATAGTCATTGTTCGTTTTTTGTTTCGCCTTGACAAGCAAACTTACCAACAACGCCTGTTGTTCCATCACCGATTTCATCATCCTGTGATTTAGATAATTGAACAAGTAATTTACCAATTTCATTCTCGACATGCATCATGCTAAGAATAGTTGCGCCATCGTTGGTTATTGTTATATCACCGTCTGGTGAGACCATGCATTTATCCATACCTTTTAAGGAAATAAAAAGATTATACACAAAAAAAAACAAGTGCACTTTGACCGTACCTCGTGGTCCTAATGATGTTTTGAGTGTATCGGCCACGGCTTTGCCCGCCAAAATATGCGACTAAAATTTGAGAACAAAGGTTCGTTCTTTGTTAGTTTTTTTCGGAGTTAATTAAATACGAACCTTATGAGCTTCGATACCGAAGAGTCGTTTTTTTGATTCTTGTCCTTTGAGGATAAGTACTGGTCGACCGAATTCATCGAAAGCGAGAGTTCCTACTGATGGCATTTTAAATGACTGAACTTGATTGATTCAAATGAAATACTAGACGATGACGACTACTTAGAGAGAAGAAAAAGAAAAAAGTGAAGAATACAATATCACCACGACTGCAGCATTTGTTTGTTTATTATATACTCTTTTGCGTTCTGACAATGATTATTGGCTGATTTCGCCGATGATTAATTTCAAGAATATTAATTAGTTTAATTTAATAAATTTACTCGTAGATCAATCTATTTCACTGAAGATTAAACGAGAAAAATACAGGTTATACTGAAAAACTTGGTTTTATAAATAGAGGTCCTTGCTTGGTAACATTCTCGTTTAGAGTTTTTGAAGACAGATGGCGTATTACCTTTCAGAATTACGTAAAGAATATTGAATTATTATTAAACAATGAGCAAACGTTCGACACCAGGTTAAAGTAGGAGTAGTTTCTTGCTTTTTTTCTTTCGAACACGCAATACCCTCAAAAACATATTATTCGTTGACGTCATATCTGAACATGAGTTTTTCGTTTATATGAAATAGGTGGACAACAACAGCGAACACCTGCTGGCTATCGATCATCTTCGGTTGATGTTCCGAGAGGTTTGTTTCCGCATCAAATATTTTGTTTTCTGTTCTATTTCGAATCTACTTCAGGTGGAAATAATCGATCTGTGATGCCATCGAATGCGCGTAACAATGCACTAGAACGTGTCGCACAAAATCCGATTCGATTTCATGAAGAAAATGGAATGATGGTTCCTGACGGTAGGCTATCTTTCCGTTAAATTTACGTGTTCAAAGAAACATCAAAATAGGTTATACATCACGAGTAATTCGACCGGCTGCTCGTGCCGATGTTGTAAGTTAAAGATCAATTCTATTGTAATCGATGATCTATTCAATCTTGTCTACGAAATTAGGTGACAATGGCTCGAGCAATGAATCGTGATTTTGCTACAAAAGCACAAGCCATGTTTCAAAGTGAACTTGATGCAGCACATGAGGCTATTGAACAAGATCTTTACATTAGTTATCGTCAACCGGGAAAAGATTTCGATTGCTATCGAGTTGGATCAATCGGTAGATGTTTCTGTGGACATAGTTTTGGTGAACACGCACGATACACTGGTATCTATGATCTTTCTTTCTTTCTCTAACTGAATGATCTGCATTTATTTACAAAATAAATTAAAGGTAAAACAAAACGATTAAAATGTCAATCGTCAAATTGTGCTTGTGATGCATTTGCTTATATCCCATCGCGGCCAGATGAAGCCGGCGAATTCTGGTTAATGAAACGGCCAGGTTATGATCCATCAACTTGGCGTGCCAAATGTAAATGTGGACATTCTCATGATCGACATGAGCCTAAATACAAACGATGTAAAGGTACATCCGTGTTTTTCTACTGATGTAAATTCTCTTGGAATTGAATGATTTGTCACGTGTAGAATGTGGTTGTGGCAATTTTATCTCGAACTTTTTATGTGCTGCTTGCAATAGTCATTGGGAACAGCATGAAACATTTATTGAACGTGGTAGTGAACGTGAACAACAGAATCTACCGACAGGAGAATTCTATCTACCATTTGCTGAATTACCTGATATGCAAAAAGTCATCTTAACTGGATCGGATGCGCATATGCCGAGTCCGTATTTAGATGCTGCACCGCAACGATCGATTCAACAAGGTGGAAATCGACGTGGCCGTCCGGCAGCAATACGTAAATAGTTTTTTTCAAATTATCTTTGAACAAAGTTTTTCTTTCTCGAATTTATAGAAGGTTCGAATCGACCAGCAATCGATTATGAACAAAATCGAAGTTCTGTACGAGGACCATTACGTGGTAATCATCGAGCAACTGAAGAATAATTTCAATCGAGATAGTGACCGGTGCTGCTTATTTTCACAAACCTTCTTTTTCCTTTATTGTTAATCGTGCATATTCACACATAATATATATTTGAATCACATTCATACGACTTTTTAATTGCCAAGTAACGACCACTGCAGGAGAACTGATGAATGCTTATTCGTCAAGAAGGAAAATTTTTATGCCAATAAATAAAAACTATTGGTTTTTTTTATTGCTCACAGGTCTAGTGGGTTTTTCCCCAGTCATCGTCAACTATAAAAAAAAATGTTGTCATGTATTAATCAGGAACAGGAATTCAATGGCAACAAACAGCGCAGCATCTTTTAGAACAGTTCAAACTCTCATTTCATATCAATTCAAAACTATTAAACTTTTAGAAGAAGCTCTTACACATGATAGTCATCGTGTAAATAATGCTACGATACCAACTTATCAACGGTTAGAATTCTTAGGTGATAGTGTATTAAATTTGGTGATTACAGAATATCTTTTTCGCAATAATCCAAATTTAACAGAAGGTCAATTAACCGCTCAACGTAAAGAATTAACTGAAGGGAAAAAACAAACAGAAATTGCTCGAGAAATAAATCTCCAAGATCATGTATCGTTTGGAATAAGTGTTAACCGGAATCAATTTTCACGATTTGGTAGCTTTGTCGAATCATTAATCGGTGCGGTTTATATTGATGGAGGACTTGACGCCGCACGAGGAGTTATCTATCATCTCTGGAAAATTACAAATAATGCTGGATCTGGTTGTGTTATCTCGTAAATCATCATATCAACATAATATACTAAAAATTTTGTGTTATTTTTCGATAAATATTCTTATTTATTCATAAATGAAAGAATAACAATGATATGAGAATTGATGTTGATTTCAAATCTTATGAATGAAGATATTCGTGCACCTTTTGTAGCAATGGATCGATGGTCTTTTCCTGAATAGGAATGGGTGGAGAATTCCAATTGAACCATTGATAATCCGGATGTTCACTTAATTTAATCTTTTGAGAAAAAAAAACAATATTAAAATAATATCAATAGGGAAAAGACAAATTTTTACATCGACATCATCAGATTTCAATCGTGCTAGAAAGATCACCAATGTTTTTTTCACACGTTCACCTCCGAAGCGTTTGTACGTCGGATAATAGACTTCTTCAAAACGAAAATTCGGATCAATATTAATATCTGACGATGTAATTCCAGTTTCTTCCATCAATTCTGAATAAAATTCAATAATACAAACTTTACGAAAATAAACTTCTTAATTTACCTCGTAGAGCTGTATCATTTTCTGTTTCATCTTTTTCCATATGTCCTTTCGACAAATCATACCGATCAGCATGTTTCATTAATAGAAAACTTTGGTCAGACTTCATTACAAAGAATCCACAAGATTTCACTTCACGCATCGGCGTTGAATTTGACTGTTCAGCCATCAATCGAACTTGTTTCGTCGTTAATACAAAAAATGTAAAACGATTTTACAAATCACATTTATACTGTTTTTATCTGTACTTACGCAAGATTTCGTTTACTATAGAAATACCTCGATAAGAATTATGCGTCATGGAAAGAGAAATAAATATATGATTCAATGTATTTATTTATCTAATAATAAGAATTTCATTTCTATCTGATTCACAGGTACATACATAGCGCATAGAGAACAATGAGAAAAGAAAAATAAATTTTGCATTCAGTTGAAAGAAAAATACACGCACATTTTGAAGTTAACAAAAATAAGCTATCTGAGTCGATATATTGCGAATGAGAGAGAGAAAAAAAATAAATGTTTGAGAATATATATTTGAGCTAAGCCTATCTGACTAAATACGAATAACGATTTCACCGGCTAACATAATTTGATTTTCATCTTGCATTTTAGCTAAAGCCATTCGAATTTCGTCTTCAGTAAATGTTGAATCATGTTCCTTCATGTATTTAAAGATTTCTTCGGTCGTAACTGACGGTTGTCGATCGATGAATGTCGATAGATGACCTTTGAATGTGTCCAATCGTGCTGGACTGATGTTGATTTGTGATGCAGGTGTACTTTCTTCAGTAGCACCACCAGCAGCTCGTCGAGCAGGACGTCGTTGCCGTTTAACAGCACTGCCGGTTTCAGCCGGAGCAGCAGCTTCTTCTGATGATTGTCGACGTCGTTTAGGTGTTGACGGCGGAGGAGCAGCAGTTTCAGCTTCCATTGCAGCTTCATCGTTTTCTTCTTCGTCTTCTTCGGGTGCTGCTTCTTCGTCATCACCATCGTCGTGTGTTCGTGATTTTTGTGCGTTTGCTTTTCGTTTATTTTTATCGAGAACCTATTCAGTGGAGAAAAAAAAATGATGAATTTTTATTGAGAAAATCGAATTTTACTTTTTTAAAGATCGCAAATTGAACGAGATCGATAGCAACTTCACTATCCTCGGGATCGACCGTTTTCGACATACGACATTTGGCATGAGCTGTTGCCAAACGAATCATACTTTCCAAAGCTCGAGCAGTGATCGGTTGAGTTCGTGCCTGATTATCCGTTTGTGATAAATCCTGATTTCTCAATCGAGTATATTCTTCCACAATAATATCCGCTGCTTCCTTAGTCAATTGCGGTTTCAATGCTTTAGCAAAATGAATATATTTCTTCATAAATCGAAGATTAATAAACTTCGTCTTTTTATTGTAATAAGGTCCGTGAAGAACAGCATCGTATTTATCATAGACTTGAATATCATCTTCGAGATCTTTTTCCGCATCATTAGCTTGTTCGGTTGTCAGAGCATCGACTTCCGAGGCAAATGGAAGGACTTCACCGTCGGCTTCATTCGGTGGTCGATATCGATGCATTCGAAGAACATGATCGGCGATAATATTATCCTGTTCCATATCACAATTATCGAGAATCACAAAAATCAAATCGAAACGTGATAACAACGAATCCTGGAGGCCGATGTTCTCCATCGGTGTTTTATATTGATCGTATCGTCCGTACACAGGATTCGCAGCAGCGAGAACACTACATCGAGCGTTTAATTGCGCGTGAATGCCGGCTTTAGCGATGGTAACTCGACCTTGTTCCATGACTTCGTGAATTGCCGTTCGATCGATGTCGGACATTTTGTCGAATTCGTCGATACAGACGATGCCACGATCGGCTAAGACCATGGCGCCGGCTTCGAGCCGACGGTCGCCAGTTTCGGCGTCCGATGTCACGGCAGCAGTGAGACCGACGCCGGACGAACCACGACCGGTCGTTGGAATCGCACGAGGAGCTGTATGTAAAACATAACGAAGTAATTGAGATTTAGCGACTGAGGGATCACCGATTAAGAGAATGTTGATGTCACCACGAAGACGCGTGCCATTGGGAAGAACTTTTTCGGTTCCGCCTAATAACATGCAAAGGATAGCCCGTTTGATGTATTCGTGACCGTAGATCGATGGAGCAATTGAACGAGCCAATGTTTCGAAAACATCGATGTTTCGTTGTCGACTGAACGTTCGAATCTTTTTTAAATCATTTATCGAAACTTTCGGTTCCATTTCTTTGCTCATCAATCGAATGTTATTCGCGATCAACACCGTTCTATTTCAAAATCAAAAGATTCAGCTAAATCATTCGATTTCAAACAGATTTCCTCCTACCGAAAAGCGACATTCGTAAATCCACCTTTCTTTCCCGGTAAACATCGATAAACACCAACAACTTGCACACGATCACCGGGCTATTTCAAAAAAAAGATCGAATTTATGAATTTTATAAGTTCGTTTTCTCACTTTGCATTGATCGACGAGATCAGCATCGGCGATTACATCGATTGACCGAGGTAATTGACCAGTCGGTGCTTTTTCTGGTATTTCCTGAATGACAAATGTTTGATGATCTTTGTAACTCGAGAGACCGTATTCAGTTTCCAATAGATTTCCGTCTTCGTCCTAATTAACAATCAAATTTGAATTATTTGTTTCTCATGAAGTTGTTTCGGTTTTACTTTCGTTGGATAAACTGATGAAGTTGGAAAAGCTTCCATCGATGTCATATCGGCATATCGACGTTCCATGAATTTCTTTGTCGTTGGACAGAAATGAACACTTCGAGTTACTTTCGGTCGAATCAACGAGCCTAAATCATCGAACAGTTAGTTTTTTTCTTTTTTTCTATTCGTAGAACTTTACATTTATTAACAATTCCTTCGACACAAACGATTTTTCCGATGTAAGCCGAGTTGATTGTTCGTGGTGACAAATGAAAACCACCGAAACTTGAAAAAAAAACCAACGAAAAATTCGTCATTTCAGTAGAATTTCGCTTTGCTCACCTTCCTTCGAGGCCAATATAAAACTCTTCGAATTGTTTCGCATAGATCGCATCAGTAGCTGAGATCAACTCTCGAAGTGCACGTTGAAAACACAACAATTCTTCAAACGCATTTTCTTGTAAACTAAAACAACAACAATCCTCGTTCGTCTTCTCAAAAATTCTCCTCTCACGCTTTTGTTCGTCGAGGATTCTTTCGTCGTAAATCATTGATATTTACAATTAATCGCGAATCATCATTCGCAATTAAATTCTTCAATTTATCTTGATAAACACCTTCGTCTTCCTACACGACAAAAAAAGAAAAGAAAATCGATGCGGTTGACTCGAAGAGAAAAACCTACGCCATCATCAAGAAAATCCAAATATTCGCGTTGAATTGTTCGTAAACGTTGTTCTTCAATGGGATCGGCCATCTAGAAAACAAATCAAATACGATTAATATAATACAATACATACATCTAGTGATTTTATAATAGATTTTTAGTTTTTATTTTCATACGAATAGAAGACAGCAGAGAAAAGAAAGAAAATGAACAAACAACACGACACATAAACAACACGATAAAGACCAGTAACCAAACACATATAATAATGGTGATTTTTCTTCTTCTTTTTTTTTGTCCTGTTTGTGCAGATTCATATCTCAAAAACTCATGTACATATGTAACAGTACCAAACAAAAATGTTTTACAAGCACTAGGGACATAGAATGTATAACATAATGAACTATGTTCAATACAGAAAACACAAAAAGGAAAAAACAAAAACACGAGAGAAGTCAAATGATTTGTTTTGTTTTGTTTATTTGCGTAAAAGCAAACACGATTTAAGAATTGTATCGATTAGATCAGGTTGTTTCGCTTTCAATTCCGTCCAACCCTAATCAAAGACAAAAAAAAACTATAAAATTCGTCTGAAATCGAATTTTGTCCTACTGTTGTTTCCATAACATTGCCAAGATTATTGGCGATATAATCACATGTTGTTTGTTTCAACATTTCTGATTTCATGTTATCACTTAACATAAGTAATTCACTAAACACAAGAAGATAAAAATCAAAAAAATGACCGTCAAGTTCGTCTTTACCAAGCGTTATCAACTCGAATAATATCTTTAAGATAATACTCGGCATAGGTTTTCAAGTCCGGCATGTCGTAGTTTGCAGCGATTGTCAATAGATCAATAACAAGTTGGTGCGAAACAGTCGCGCCAGGCACAGCTAATTTCTTAATTCCACCTGTGTAAACGTATTCAATGAAGTAGACGATTGTTTTCTTATCGATATCGTTGATTTCGATGGTGGCAAACGCGGATTCATCGCCGGCGACTTGACTTTCCGTGTCCATGCTTTCGCTGGTCGTGTTCGCTGTCGAACGTTTGCCATGACGAGTTGGTTTCGCCGGTGGACTGACGGCTGTCGAATGGCCGGTCGACTCTTTGTCTTTGATTAGCTTCGCGATGACACTCGATCGAAGGCCGAACACGAGCTTATGAACCGGAAACGATTCATTTCCGCAACGCAAATGCAAGTCGCACATTTTCTTCTCCAAATACGCCGTGTAGAACAAATTCGGCCAGTACGTTGCTGGATCGTCGTTGACGTTGGTCGAGCTCGTTTTCGCCGGAGTTGTTCGAGGTAAATTGACTAACGGTCGAGAAATGTATTTTCGTTCGTCGATCGATTGTCGTTCGAGGATTTTAATTTGACAGTACAAACGAAGTTCGTTGCCCGGAAAGAGCTGCTGTTGAGCTTGTAACAACGTCGAATGCTTGATGAAATCACCGACGCCCCAACGTTCGCCAGGCGCAAGAACGTGTGACGGCAATTGCTTCGTGTTCACTCGACGACCTCGAGCATCGATTAACGAAAATCGAATGACCACGCGGACACTCGGACCGAATGTGTGCTCCAAAAAGACGGACAACGACTCTTTGAATCGCTCGGTTTTACCACTTGGATAGAGAATGAGCGACCATTGATGTGGCGGAATGTCGCTCTGTTGACTGCTGGTTGATGTCGGCGATTTACCTTCGGCGTTGTTGTTGTTCGCGCCGTTCGTGAGTTGTTCGTCGTCGCCTTGTTGATCGTTGGTTGGCGTTTGGATGTTGGTCACATTGCCTGGCCGTTGTTTGTTGAAGGTGAATTCGCATGATTCGATGCAGCTGTTGTTCGGCGATTCGTTGACTAATGTCGCGAATTTCTCGATTTTCCAACGTAATTTCATTTTCATCACTTTCGAAACAACGCGCGACGAACCTTCGACGACTTTCGACGTGCTTGTTTTCATACTTCGTTTGGCAATATCGTCGATCGACATTAATTCAATGCTGATGATCAAATGATCCTTGCAGTCTTTGTATAATTGCTCGCAGAGAGCTCGAGTCATTTTCATAACGACTAATTCATCGGTTATGTTTCCGCCGCAATCGTGAACAGTTTCCGTGTGAAAGATTCGACCTTGTGGATTCGAAAAGTTGATCAACGCACGAAAATAGACTTGAAGTTGTCGTGACGAGGTGTTCATCAATGATGAAGCTATGTGATTCGGATTGTTCGAACCTGGACCAGCCGATGTCGATTGACCGACATTCGACGATTGTTGAGACGCAACATGTGACGGACACAATGTTAAGTAGAACTGAACTGTTGACTCGTCGTCGGTGGTCGACGCACCGCCGGTTGTCGATTGATTTTGTTGTTCTTTGGACAAACGTTGATGACCTTTCGGGTAGAGACGGAGTGTCCAGAATTCTTTTTGTAGATCGTAAGGAGGAAATTCTTCGCTTTGAATCATGTCACCGCATTCGTACATTTGCGGGTAGAAATCTTCGACCGTCCATTCGAATCTCACGTGAGAGACATTTTCGATCGTTGTGCATAACATGTCAGCTTCATTGGTTGGAATAGCTTTCGCGTTGCTGACATTGTTGCTGTTGGAATTGGTTGAAGAAGAGAGTTGACCTTCTTGTTGATCGTCACCTGTTCCTTCTTCGTTCATACCTTCGACTGCTTGTTGTTGACCAGAGAGACCTTCGTTGGCGTTGGATTTACCGACAACCTGATCGGTAATACCAGTAGCTTCGTTGACATCGGACACTTGCCGTTGAGAACAAAGACTATCGCCTCTAGAAACAGTAAAATCTAGGTTTTTGCAATTTCGAACTCGTTTTTCTCTGCTCATACGTTTCCATGGCTTGTCCAGCCGATGCATCTTCGACTTGTACACCACCTGATCGTCGTAAATTTTTTCTCGACATGTTTCAAGACTAATCGATTTCTAATCTACAAACAAAACAAAAAACACATGTACATCAAAATGCTGAGTTAGAGATTCATAATTTGCGAGATTAAATGAAAAAAAACAACGAACGTGACTCGAATTACAAATCAACTGGACTCGTAAGTTTACGCCAGATGATCATATAGATACTCGTAAAGACCATATTAAACAGAACTCCCCAGCCAATATCTTGTCCGAGTAACCACAACGGATATCGTTGATAAAATGCCGCTCGTGTAGCGAGATTATACACACTGTACACAATCAAACTTAACAAACAAAAACAAATCGAATTTCTTTTTACAGGAAAAACAAATCGATTTACCCGTAGAGAACACCAGCCACGAGTCCACTCAATCCGCTCGATGCGAGTGGAGTCCAGTTCGGCGAACGTTGTTTCAGTTTGTCAAAGTAGGAAAATGCTAATTGTGCAGCAAGGAAATACCAGCCGATGCCCATCACTAAATCGAATCAAACGGTGTCTTTGTTTGATAAAATCCAACAATACGAACCGATGTAACAAATGACGATAGCAACTGGATCGAGTTCCATCGTAGCTTTTTGAATATTTTCAATGACTTGTGCATAACGGTTTTTATTGAAGAAAATATAGAGAAAATCGATGCCGATGTAAACAATCACCGCGATTATCGGTAGGATAATGTTTAAAATACGACTATTCATTGCGAGGAAAGAGAATGAACAAGAATTAATCGTCCAATTGATGTCAAAAGGAGAAAAACAAAATGTTTGTTATACAGTGCCTTTTGTTTGTGGCGAATTCTCTTTGTGTGAATGCGAACGAATCGAATGCGAGATGTTTGGCCTCCGTTTTGATCGTCGAGAGATGTCGGTAGGAATGAGAAGGAGTACGCGCGTTTTAAGAACATTTTTTTTCTTCTCCTTGATTGGAAAAATGAGTGAATCTGTTGAACGAAAATCTTCGGGCACAAATCTTCAAAAACATTTTAAAGAGGAACTTAATTTCGATCGACATGATTGGCCATCGAAACGGGAATTCTATACGATTTGTGGTAAATTAGGCGAGGGAGCAACGGGTAATGTGAGTCGAGTAGACAAGAATGTGATTCGATTAAGTTGGATTTTCTAAGGTGTTGTTCATTGGGCAACGTGTTCGGGATGTTCGACAAAGAAACGAGTGGCAATTAAACGGATACCGATCAAAGAATCGATGTATATCGATATTGTTCGAGAAATTCATGTGATGGCATCATGTTCACATGAGAATATTGTTCGATTTTTGACAAGTTTTGTTTATAAAACTGAATTATGGATTATTATGGATTTGTTAGATGGTGGAAGCATTCGACAGATAATCGAACGACGAATTCGAGATAAAACAGATTGGTATCAAGGCGTTTTAGATGAACGAGAAATAGCAACTGTCATGAGAGAAACTTTAAAAGGTCTTGAATATTTACGTAAGATCGATTTCATTTGTCGAATAATAAATCGTTGTTGAAATAGATTCTCAGCAATATATTCATCGAGATATCAAAGCTGGAAATATCATGTGTAAAATCGATGGAAGTATTCAATTAGTTGATTTTGGTGTCAGTGCATTCATCAATGATTCATCAACAAGACAAAAAGCTATTGCACATACATTTGTTGGCACACCGTACTGGTAGTTTTCGTCTTTTAGAAAAAAATTGAACGAGAGATAAATCATTCGAGTTTAGGATTGCACCTGAAATGTTCTCATCGGCTGGTTATGATAATAAAGTTGATATATGGGCATTAGGTATCGTTGGCATTGAATGTGCAACAGGTCATCCGCCGTATTACAGAAAATCAGCTCAGGAAGTTTTTCGAATTATTTGTAAAGATACGAAAGGTCCAACGTTAGAATCGAATGCTGAACGTGATGGACAATATATGAAATATACGAATGAATTTCGTCAATTTCTCGCCATGATTTTAGAACCATCGAGTAGTAAACGTCCGAGTGCATCGGATTCATTGGAAACAGAATTTTTAACTAAATTTGCACAAGAGAAAAAATTCGTTATTGATCATATGATTTTAAAAATTCCATTCGACTGTGTCGAACAACAGATTGATATTGATTTACAATGCGATGAAATGAAAGATCGAATGCAAACAACAATTCGAGAACAAGGTCTTCACACAGAAAATACGATTTTAGATAATATTAGAAATTTTTTTCGGTAGAAGATAAGAATAAAAAAATAAATAAACGAAAGGATTTGTCTGTGATGTTTCTATTCTAGGCCGATATCTCAACGACTTACTCAAGTAGATTTTATCTCTGTTGGAATTCTGTTTGACCTTGTTTTATGTTTATTATTCGAAGGATATCGATCGAAAGTTAGATGCAAATCTCGATTCACGAACTGTTCTTCATCAACAAGAACCACCGTTATCAATCAAATTAAAAATAAAAGAACCTGGCCGTTTAGCATTTTCATTGATTACATTTAAATATCAGCCAAGTGTCGATCATCCAGTTAGTGTTGCACAAGAACTAGTCGCTGAAAATCACGTCTACGGACATGATTACATATTAGTCGCAGCTAATATCGATAAAATACTTTCGCATAAAGGAAAAATTCGTTTTACACTGCATAAAGTTGATGGCAAAGGTTCATCGAAAAGAATTTTTTGTTCAAGTATTTCAGTAAAAATTCTTCAATTTTTTTTAAGAAAAAGAACCGCCATCGTATGCTGAAGTTTCACTTGAAGAAACTCCATTGGCAACAACAGACACGGGAAAAAGTCTTTCGAATAGTGGTCAACATTCTCGAAGTTCTATTCATCAATATGTCACATCGTCAACAATTAATTCGGACGAGAATAATAATATCTCAAATATTTTCACTTGAGCGAAAGTAATACATCAATGTATATGACCTTGCGTTAGACAAGCATCCAGCCGTTCTATCATTTGATCATTAACAGTAAACATTTAGACATTCATCTATATGGATTGACTAAAACAACGAAAACGAGGGAAAAAGAGAAAGTTACAAGTGTCAATGGTGGTTAAAATTGTTTTTCTTCCGTCTCATCAAACATATCAAAGATAAATATATGATGATTTCAAGAAAAAGACCCATTATTTTCATATCAAGTTCTCTTTTTTTTGCTTTCATCGTTACTCATTTCAAGCTAACTGCATAGACGACAATGTTATCGGTGTCTCTAATAGGATACTTCAATTAGGGCTATTTCTTTATTAGTAAAAAGAGAAAAAGAAGGCAGTGCAACGCCCATGCACTTTCTCTCTCTCTGTGTCGGTCTCGTTCTGTTGCTATTCATTCTTATCATTATTATTTTCTTCTTTCGGATGTGTAATAATGCATAGTACTTGAAATAAGTTTATATGAACGAAACAACAACATGCTCGAGAATTTCCAACAAACTAATTATTCTCTACGTTGAAAAGATAGTCGATTATCTCAACGAACGGAAACTCGAAGGATACTCAAAGTAATGAAGAGGAAAGAATTTTAAACAGAATTATAACGAATATGTCATTGAGTTAAGTTCGATGCACAAAACAAATATCGTTGACCTAATTTTCAAAGCTAAATAGTTGCAAATCATTGTAAGAAGCTTTTCACGCGCACCAAACGTCATTATTTAAATTTGCTTTGACGTCAGTTTCCAATGAGAAATTTTGGGCGTTTCGAGTCTTTTCTTTTTCTTCTTCTCTCTTTTGCAATAAAACATATGATCAAACAAAAAGTAATTTTAGCTGATAAAAGCTATTTTTATAATATACTCTTCAAAATTAATGCTGAATGATAGACAGAACATCGAAAGATAAAATTTCAGTGCATTCCATTGTTCATTTCCATCATCCCTATTGTTATTCTAATTTCTTCGCAAGTTTCTTTTTCCTCTGATTGAATGACGATTATTTTCATTCGCTCTCTCGTCGTTTTTGTTTTGTCTTCTATCCTAACAACATACGAACTATCTGTGCATAGCAATGCACGAAAGTAAATATACGTTCTTTTTTTTTCCCCGTTGATTCTCTCGTATTTTTGACTGGATCTTGTTTTGTCGAGAATGCATTGACTAAACTAGGGGTGAAGTCTTTTTCTCTCGCTAGTCGTCTTTCCGAACGAGAGAACCTTTTCATCACAATAGTTGTCTGTCAAAAAAAAACACGAAAAGAAAGAAAAAAGATAATAATATCTGTTTATTACATCGATGAGAGAAAAAGAATCGGTTCTGGCTCATCGAACAACAACAACAACAACATTTTCATTAATGACTAGTGATAATGCATATTCGAGTGAAACTGAGAATTGAACTGTTTTCTTTTATAGAAGACAATTATATTGAGAATAAAGATTTATCTATCTTCTGTTGTCATCATCATCAGTGTATCATAACATATACAGATGTACAGAACAATTCGTCAATATTACAATAATTGTCGACTAATTAGAATTCCCTAAATATGTTTTTTTCTTATTACTTTTTTTCTTCTTCCTCTTTTTTTCCTCGATACATGTATTATTAATTGTCAGTCGTGCGCAATAAGTCAACGAGCGAGCAACAGACAAGCATAGTTATATTCAATAATAAAAAGCAATCGTCTCTATTTTGACAAGAAAACAAGCTGCTTTTCATATGTATATTTCTCCACACGTACATACACACACATAGATTTTATCGATTATTCTGATACTTACACCTAGATTTCTTGTTTTGCTACGATCTATGCAGCATTTGTTCGGTTAGAGGAATTAGCATTTTGGTTTTATATCATCTGTGTGCTATTAGATAAAATTACAGGTGCGTAAATCCGACGTGTATGACAATGGTGAAAAGCGATTTTCTCCTATTTACGATATGTCATGTCCGTAAGATTTCAATTCTATGTTATTTTTATTTCTTTATTTTCACCATTATTAGTTGTCAATAAGACACATCTGGATTTGTTAAGATTTACATTGCCATTAGTTTCTATTAAGAATCTCTTAAATAATAATGTAGGACTATATACAATTGATGACAACGATCAATGTCGTTTTCTTTTATTTATTTTGATATCATTTTGACCCTGTTAATGTCGCTAAATGGTTATTATTACGGTTTAAAAAAAGGCGAACATGAAACAGAATATGTAAGTTAAATTCATCGAATTTCCTATTCTCTCTATAATCAATGTTATTTGGAGTTGATAGCAATCGCCTGATCTTTCCTTTTTTTTACATATATTCATTGCATGTAACACAAAAAAGTAACGAACAGATTGATGTTGTATTTGCTCGAATAGTTTTCTTTCATTAGTAATTTACATGTGAATTTTATCGTTGATAGAAGCAAAAATAAAAATCTGTCGTTACGATACTGGTAATGACACACATTTTCTTTCTCTTTTCGATAGATCTTATTCAGAGAAGAAAATGAATTAGGTATGTCAGAACTACTTATAAAAGAAACGAGCAAATTTGATTCATTGGACGAATACAAATGACAGTATCGAGCAATAAATCGATATTTTTGTTTGCATGGTTCTTTACTTGTGTTGAATTGTTCGTGTTTTATTGGCGAGATGCTCGGCGGCATTTGATTATTGTTTTTGATATATGTGAAAAAAAAGAGAGAAACGTCAATGACGACAATTTCTGATCTAATGTCTACGTTACATTCTTATTCGTATCATTATTATCACCATCATCATCATCATCATCATCATCATCAGTCGTATGACAACTGGCGCGTGTTGTCGTATGATCAAGCGCATACTTGCTTCGATATTTGTTACTCTTGATCGGTGATTCTTTCTCGAAAATGTTCTCAAAGTATTTATTTCTTTGTTTTTTGTACATTACAAATCAATGAATGCGCTAGAATCTAATGAAACCATTTCCGTCGTCGTTCTATTCATCATCTTAGGTTTTTAGACGCATAAATATTTCCACTGAAAGATCGTCATTCATCTCCATATATGTCTCTTTCAGTGTTTTCTTTTTTTTTTCTATTTTTCATACATTAGTTTGATATATTTTTCTTTGTAGTTTTGTGCTTCTCGTACACAGCAGCAGCAACAACAACAACAACAAAAAACGATCTTCGTTTATTTAATTCTTTAAAGACAGTCTTTTTACTGAGATATATCTAATTGACTACTCGTAACTGCCAAGATGACGACAATGATAACAAAATAGACGCGATTGACTTTCGCCTTTTTTTTTCTAATTTCTCTATCTGTGTTTCTGTATTTTTCACTCTCTTTTCTTCTCGGCTTATATTCCCTTAGCGTCGGTCTGGATTCATTGAAATAGATAGAGAAAAAGAGAAACAGGTCGTTTGTGACTCGAAATCACAGAATCAGAGAGAACGAGAGCGAAAAGATCTCTCTGTATCGATGTACTACTGAGGACGGATGACAAGTGAATCTATTTCCTTTCGCTTTTCTTCTCTTTCACTTGAGAATAACCAAACTAAATGTTGAATTAATAATACTCTTTAGGTCGCTTTTTTGCCTCATGTTCTCTATCCATACAGAATGAGATAAAGTAAGCTGATAATTCAACTTGTCAGCTTATGCTTGCATGTATTATCTAACACAGTCAGTTAGGCTCTACGCTCGTATTTCTTTTTCTTAGATTTTGTGTTCATATTTTGATTTAGTCAACATCTATTTACAGTTCTAATCTCATTACATATTATCATTTAGAGTAAAAATGTCAAATTTTTCTTGTATATTTTTATTTCATAATAACTCTTATATATACACACATCTACAGAGACAAAAAAAAGAAACGAACGAGTCTCTATAATGTAAACATGTCTTGTTATATTGTAGAAAATCAGTCATTCTCTCTCTCTCTTTCTTTTTTTTTTTTAATATAAGAATTTTCTTTTTCGTTCTATTGTTTTCTTCTGCTTAATCGAGTGGAATTGATCTGTGTCGATAAGATATTTTCAATGAATACTTCGTCATTCATCCAAATTTTATTTAACGTTAACTACACACTTCTTTTTCTTTTGACATAATTAGTCATTGATTGAAAAAAAAATAATTATTTTTCCTTTGTATTTTATAGATAATTGTTTGTTTGAAAACGGTATGCTGGAAAAAGTACAATGTATTATTCGACATCATCCTCTAATCTAACATCAACATATGCACGTACGTCATTCGTCTTTTCTGATCCAACATTTTCAACTCCATTATCTTTATTCGATGATAATATAACATTAAATAGTACATTTTCATCATTTCTTCTCATTGATCAAACTTCATTATTAAAAAATGCGAGTTTATCATGTAATGAAAATAAACAACAGTATCTTATGCAAAAACCGATCTTTAATATGATTCGTTATATATCACATAATCTCAATCGTTTTTTTCTTTTACCATCAATTATTTTGAATTTATGTGCTTTTTATATTCTAAGACGTACACGTATGAATCGTTCGTCATCAATTGCATTCTATATGCAAACATTAGCTATATGTGATGTTGCATTTTTTGCATTACGTATTATCTTTGAAGAACTTTCAAGATCACAAGCCGGTAGACAAATTTTAACCAATGGTCTATGTAAAATTCTTTTTCTTATGGTTAACGCTGTTAATTATACGACCGGCAAGTTCTCTCTTTTCTTTCTTTATTTTTTATTAAATAAAGTTCTTTGATGAGTATCTTCCGGATGCCTGAAGAAAACCAAAAAGAAAATAAGCATACAGTAACAGCTGCACTAACAAATAGATCGATTTTTCTTTCGATGTAATTCGTCCCTCTCCCGTTCGCCCTTCTTTTCTTTTTCACATCTATTATTGTCAAAAGTAGAAGACCTTGAAATGTCAAAATATGATCCATAGATCAATCTAAACATCGATTTTTGTTTTCATTTCAGTTTGGCTTATCGCTGCCATGAATGCCGATAAATTTCTTGCCGTTTGTTTGCCACTGCGTGTCTCCGATCTGTTATCACGAAAAAAAGCATATGCTGTTGTCCTAGCTGTTATCATCTGTTCAATGCTTGTCGCATCTGTGCACGCAAGTAAAACAATCAAAACAAGCGATGGTTACTGTTGGCTACGAACATCAAAAGACATAAAACTTGTTTTCATTCTCGATGCTTTCTTTTGGTGCTTTATTCCATTTGTTGTTATATCAGTATTGAATGCAGCTATTTTCATAGCTCTATTTCGAGCACGTCGTGATGCATCACAATTACACGAAACAACAGCCAATGTTTCGACACCATCGGCATCGAGATCGATTGTACAATCGTCATCGATCAACGGACGAATATCAACAACGAGCTATTTAAAAACACCAACAAATTCATCAATGAAAAAACAATTTCGAACATCAACAAACGGCAATACATCGAATCGTACACGTATACAATCACAAAATCTTCAAATAACCATCATGCTCATCACAATTTCGATATCGTTCTTTGTTCTAACATTGCCAAATGCAATCTATTATCTACTGATATTCTTACGCGTGGTTATTGAACATTGGAGTGTTGTTCAATGTGACGGCAATGAATATCGAAATCTTGATAAATACGTTCGAACGTCGGCTGTCGTCTATTTTATCTCGAATATAACATCGGATTTAATGCATGTCGTCAATTTCTTTCTCTATTTTATTAGTGGTGCAAGATTTCGTGCTGAATTTCGTCGGTTAATTTTCTCTCAAATTTGTCGATGGTGTTACCGTCGAGATAAGGAGAAAATGTTGAAGAAAGATTTCGCTGGCAATGAACGTTCATTTATACGATCGAGTGGCGTCGCAGCTGTACGCTCATTGGCATCGTTGCCTACGGCCGGTATTAAACAGTCACGAACATCGAATCTAAGTTATTCAACGACAATACGAGATAAGCAGAAAGTCAAACAGGCAATAGTACGTCTATCTTCGAATCCAAATGTTCCGCTCGATGGAAATATCTCAACTGTGCTCGAAGGCAATCGAAAACGGAGTCAGTGTGCAACTCCAGCGTTGATTATTAGTGCGGACAAAAATGAAAAAAGCAGCGAAAGTAACGGTCTTCTCTCATCAGAATAAAAAATACAAATTCTCTTCTTTTCTTCTTCTTTTTTTTGTATTTCTATTTCTTTTATTCTATTTTTTTGTCTTGATTATTGTATACACTGTCGCATATTTATATATAGATATTCTATTGAAGCAAGAATTCAAATCAAGTCTAATTTTCTTTTGACTTGTTTTGGATAAATTCAATTATTTATTTGATTGATTAATTAAAAAAGCAAAACACGAATATAATTTAGATATCCTGGAAAAAAAACTATCATAATTACTCGCAAATAAATAGCAATAATAAAGCACACGTAGACCAAGATCTCTTCGTTTTTATTTTCGGAGTTGATTCAATTAAAACTTATCTTACGAATGATAATTGAGAAGAAACTATAACTGTCAGTATGAATTTATTTTATCTCGATGTAAATTTAATAAGAACTACTTGAGTAGGTGTCTTTCAGTCTATTTTTTTGTTTGTCTCTGTAGAATGAACAACAATCGTTTGGACTGTTTATCATAGAAAGTGTATCTCCCTGTTGGCATCTGTTTTTAGAAAAAATAATCAAATATTTTGTTAGCCTTGCGAGAGACGATTAATTTCAAAGTCATACGCAGATTTCCATAACAACAAACTGTGAAAGCAAAAAAGAAAGAGAGAACCGAGAGAGAAAAATCTGTGAATCGTTTTGTCATCGATAGAAAACACAAAACTTTTCCTAAGAAATAAATAAATAAATGAATTATTTGTCTCATTTACTTTGTAATCTATCGTCGAATCGAGAATAAATGCCATTTATTTCTTTCCTCCGATAAAATGCCGAATAATGAATAGATTAAATGTGCATTTCAATAGATTTCTACTGACAGTATAAATAATTGCCTACGTCATGACACATTTTTTAAAGCAAACATTTACATCGCATTTCTCTCAACAAACGTACATACACAGTCATTCATTCATCTAGAAAGAGAGAATTTTATGCCTCGTAAAATTGGAAATGTGCTTCTGAATGTTGATGGTCGACATTTTCAAGTCGATCGTCATCTACTTGCCGCACAAAGTATTTACTTTCGAGTACTTTTGCGTAGCACAACTAATCATGATAAATACGGTGCTATTGTTGTTCCTGGAAATGCCGATCGATTTGGTTTGATTGTTGATTATTTAACTGGTGAACATCATTTATCTCTTGATCAATTGGAATCGATTATTCATGATGGTTCATCGATTTATCTCATACCATCATTAGTTTATCTCGCACAATTTCGAGCTGAATATCATGCTAAAGATAAACAACGTGTCGAAGAAATCAAACGAACAATAAATAAAATAACGAAATTAAAAAAAGAAATTATCAACTTAGAAAATCTTATCGATAGTATGCGCAACAAAAATATTCAATAAAAGAATCACATCAAAAGAAAGCTCTCGTTTTTATAAATGAACAAAAGTGTATATAAATATATAGTTTTTTTTTTGTTGATTCATATAATAAAAGAAAATCTGGGTGCATTTATTACTTTACCTTTTGTTTACTCTCTTGAGTTGATATAATCCCGAGGCAGAAATGTAAATTGACAGCTATACAGAACGACATCTATTCTGATTAAAAATTCGATTATATTTCCTAAATGATTTCTGAGGAGTGATTAAATTAAGTTAAAAATAATCTCGTCGAATGTCGTATTGACATACATGATATTTGTCAAAGTCTATTTGTTCATAAGCAACCGAATATATTTGACATGTAAAATGGTTGTTAACTGGTTACCGTTCTTTGAAAACAATCAATCGAGCATTAGAAAGAAAAAATCATACCATCTGATTGACTTGGCAAATTTTGATTGTCATTTAGTATTATTATTATCATTATAAGTGAATAAATCGACAATAAATTGAAATGGTTAAAGGTGTTAAAACTCCGTCATCATCGCTTGCAACAGGCAAACCATCGGCGCCTGCAGCAGCAGCTAAAGGAGGCAAAAATCGACAGCAAGATGAAAAAGCAATCGATGAAACTGTGAGTCATTTTTAAATCTAATCCCATTTGAAACTAAGAGAGACAAACACATAACGAGAGAGAGAGAAAAAAAAAGACAACTATAGTTAGTTGAAATTCATTTCATAAACGAAGAGAATATGAGCAAACGAACAAGTATTACTAGCCGAACATCAGCGAGAGTTGGTCCCGATGCGCCAATGCCAACGTTACATGCTGTATCGAAATTTATGATTTCGAAAAACGAAAGATTTTTCAATTGAATTTTGTGTTTAGTTCGAGCCGATGAAACTCGATGTTAAAGGCGCACAAACAGCTGTCGTATGTCTACGAAGTGCCGAAGATGGTGTACTTATTCGTGCGTGTGATTCTCTATTTAAATTTGCTGATAAAAGCGATGGAAATAAACTACTATTACATGAAATGGGAGCAACGGATACTTTATTTACATTAACACATCACGAAAATTCGATTGTTCAACGAAATGCAACGATGGTCTTTGGAATTATGTCTGCACATCGTAAAAGAAAAAGATTTTGTTCTTCGAAAAACCAAACAGTTGTTCTTTCTAGCGGATATTCGACGGCACCTTCGTAAGATCGATTGTATTCCACATATGGTCTCACTCTTATCACCTGAACGTATGTGTTTTTCTCTCTCTCTCTCTCTAATGTTGATTTATTTTCCATTGAAAATAGACGAACCATTGACAAATGAATTTGCTGTTTTTTGGCTTCGTCATATGTGTACGGATTATTCAACGAAATCTCAAGTTCTCTCATTGAATGTTCTTCAACCATTGATACGTTTAATAGCCGAGAATGATCCCGATTTAAAATTCAATTCTCTATCCACTATTGATCGTATACTTGACGATTATCATGCTCGAGGTCAAATTCGAGAATTCAATGGTATCGAACCGATTTTAAATAATCTCAAATCGGAATATCCACAAATAACCGAAACTGTCTGTAATTGTCTACAAAAATTAGCCACGGATCCAGCTAATCGAGCGGTTATTCGAGATATTGGTGGTTTAGATCGAATGATTGATTTTATTGGAATCGATGAAACCAAAGATGTTCATGTGCATTGTTTAAATGCATTGGCTAATCTTTTAGAAGATACCGAATGTCTTGATGTTAGTTTGACAACGAAAAAGTTTTGTTTTTCTGACTGAAGAGAGTTCGTTTTAGTTGATTCAATCGAATGGCGGATTGAAACGATTGATGCAATTTGTTCAAGATAGTGTGGTACCAGCTGTTCAAGCAGCTGCAGCGAAAGCAATTGCTCGTGCTGCGAGAAAACGTAAGATAGGACAAAGATTTCGAAAGAAATTTTCAGAAATTGGAAAAACAAAAGATTGTATTTAGGATTAAATACTGGACCAGAACGTAGGTTGAGATTGCCAAAAACAAAGTTGTTAAGATCATCCATTGAGTTGAGATAAAAAAAAACACGATATTTTCATTTTCTTTTGAAATGATTCACGAGCACTGGATTGAATTTGATTCGATTTTTTGTTTGAACACTGCTCATTGTCTCGATTGATTTTAGCACAAAATCGAAAAATCTTCGCTGAACAAGATGCTGAACGTGCGATGGTTTTTCTTCTACTTAGTGAAAACGACGAAGTTCGTATTGCTGCTTGTCAAGCATTGGCAGTCATGGCCGAAAGCATGTTAAGTCGAGAAACAATTCGAAATAATGGTTTGTTTTCATTTGAGAAGAGAGAAAAGAAAATAATTTGTCTTTATTCAGACGGAATTTTAACACTTGTACAAATGATGCAAAAGGATAATCCACGTTTACGAGAATTTGCAACATTGGCTATGTCGAATTTAACACAGAGTAATCCGAATAACATCAGGTATCGATTTGAGAGAAAAACACTCGATGAATTGATTGATTTTTGAATATTTCGAATAGAGAATTGCAAGAACAAGGAGGTGCTGATGTTTTAATTCGATTATTAAACGATGAAAAAGATACGACGAAAGCTTATGCTTGTGCGACGTTGGCGAATTGTTCAACTGATCAAGTTGTACGAGCGAATATTTTGGATAAAGGTCTTATCAACAATCTTCTCGCACCTTTACAAGCAAAGTAATTTATCCTATTCAAAAACGAAACAAGGAAATCATTTTCTTTGACTGTATCTTGTCAATTCTAGTTATGAACTCGCACAAGCCAAAGGAACAATGGTCTTGTCAGCATTTGGTATCGATCAAAAAGCTCGAGAAGAAGTATGTGAACTCGGTTTTCTGTTATTATTTTTTTTATTGATATTCGTAGGTGTTACGTAATGCGACTATTATTCCACGTCTTGTTAGTTTACTGAAATCGAATCATGATGAAGTTCGTCGAAATGCTTGTTTTGCTGTTTGCGTTCTGTGTACTGAACAAGCTCTTGCCATCGAGATCTTGAAAAATGGGTTTGTTGTCAATGATTTTTGTTTGTTAATCAACTTGATATGTCTTAGTGCACTTGAAATCGTACGTGATTTGAATATATCTGAATCACGCAAGAGTAAATTTACTGAAATGGCTTTTCAACGAATTCTTGATAGTCATCTATCGGCGAAATACTCTTATACAGGACGATTAGGTTTGAACGAATGTTTCTTTCGCTTTTTTTTTCTTAATAAAATTTTTGATTTTGCTTTTAAAGAAAGTAATAATCTAACTGGCGATGGATTTTATGATATGGGACCAGTTCGAGATGGTGGAAAATTTTTAACTATCGAAGAGCTTGGCGCTCAGGAAGTAAACGATCGCCGAGCAGTATTGATCGTCTACGATAGCTCGAAAAGGTAAGCGACTGATGAATATTTCCGTTCGAGAGTAAGAAAACCGCATCGTTTGAACACGTTGATTTACATATTTTTGATTTTTTCGTGCACATTATCAATATACTCTCACTTGTAGAACTAAAGTCACTATAATTCTACCGATAGAAAGTGATTCGTAAGTATTTGGCTGGATGAAGAATCTCATTTCTTTTGTCGCATGTCTCTATTTGATGAAGAATTCTGAATTTATTTTTCACTGGTTTTTGGTTTGATGATCAAATGTGTGAAAATTTGCGTGTTTTGTTTTTCTCTTCAGTGGCACTCAATTACACTCAATAGACGGATCTCAAGAACCTCATTCTACTGATGATACTCTCTCATCATTAGTGACGTCATCGTAGGTGTCATTAAAGCCAAATAAAAAAATAAGCTCGCTTAACTGCATACTTCTTCATTGCTTACAAATTAGTTGATTGTTGATTTTCTTAATAAAACTTTCTTTTGTTTTTTCTTGTGCGTATAGAAAAGCCACAGAAAGCAAAGACAAAGTCGGTCCTGCATCAAGTGCTCGTGGAAATAAACCAACGAAACAATCAGCTAAAGAAAAAGACAGCAAAAGGTAGGTTGATTCTATGAATAAGTTTCCAATTAGTTTAACATAAAAACAACACATTTGTCGCATTATCATATTATGCAGCTCAGTAGATCCATCCAGGTACGCATATGTTGTTCAATTGCAATCATAGATCTGCATGTTTTCCCGATTTATTTTGTCACGTTGTCACTAATTTGCTTCGTTCCGTTTTTCGTTGTTGTTGTTCTTGTTTTTTCGATTCTGATTGTTTGAATTTTAGTCGTTTGAAAAAAGAGAAAACAAATGAAAAACGAGATGCATCTGAAGATAAAAAGACCAATGAAATCGATCCAGCGACAACAACTGGAACTCATGCTGTAAAATTACCATCTTGAAATTTTATTTTTAATAAAAAACTTTTATTTTTTTTCGTTGTTTATCAAGAAACCAACATATAAACCAATAGCTGATACAGATTTTCAAATGTATCTCGATGAAATTCGTCCTCAAATTAGCAAAGTACCTCTATCAGAACAAGTCTCAACTTTAGCTCGGTAGGAATTTATCGTTTTTAAATGTGCTAATAGGACTTTTTTTTGTTCGGTATAATCACAGATTTGTAAGTGATAAAACGGGCGGACCGATTGCTCCTGATGATGTTGCAACATTTGGATATGAAGTCGAAATGAATCAATTAAAAGCCGAACTCGAATCAAATATCGTTCCAATTGGTCGAGTACGAAAAGGTCTTTATGCTCAACGCGCATTTTTATTCAAAGTAAAATCTTTCAATGAATTCAATTTGAAAAAGAAAATGATTCGTATCGATAGACAATGGCCGATCGACTTGGAATTCCTTGTTCATTAGTTCGAGGCAATTATAATAGAGCTTGGAATGAAGTTATTCTTGGCGAAACTTCTGCGGTAAGTCCTGTCAAACAGATAAATGACTATCGATAGAATTTTTAAGACGAATCAGAAATCATTAAGAAAATTAGAAAAACCTGAAAATTCGATGTTTTTCGTGTGACGTTAAATTGAATTTTGCATATTTTGATTTTTTCCTACGATAAATGAAGATCATGTCAATGATTTTGTTTTGTGAATATTTCAGGGTGTTCGATATCCAGCCAAGACATGGATTGTTGATCTACTTCACGAACCAGGTCGATTAATCATGGGTAATTCATCTGATGCTCGTACTTATACGACACTTTCTTGAAATAAAAACTTATCTTTATTTAAAAAAAAAAATTCTTTTTTCCGGTGGATATCATATTTTGAATCTACCATATTTTTTTTCTTTCTCTTGTTTTTGCTCATCAATATCGTGTCAATTTCGAACTTGTATGACTAACGAGAATCTAATACAGTGATTACACATGAGCATAATTCATTTGCATCATGTTAAATAAACAAACAATCCTATTGACGAACTTGAATTGAGTCACAAAAGAACGTTCGAGTGATTTACACATAAACGAAAAATAACATTTGAATCCTTGATAAGTTTTTTTTTTATGGTTATTCCTTATGTTCGATATGTAATGCAACAGCTTGTGATAATCACGCATTCGCATTGAGTTTTTCCTCTGTTTCTCTCCTTTGGATGGTATTGCCAACGCTGAAAACGATCTGTCACTTATTGTTTTTATTGTCTCGACGAAGAAAGCATCATGAAAATTGTCCGTAGCGTATTAATATTTGGTTTTATTCTCAATTTTGCATCTGCATTTCTATGGTTTGGTTCAGAAGATGATGATGAACAAACGAAACCAGCTATTTCAACATCAACTAGTCAACAACCAACAGCTCTTGTTCAGCAACAAAATCGCACCATTAACATTTCTAATCTCTTCCACGAATTGACAGAAAACAATTCAAATCAATCGCAAAATCAATTTCATAATCTAACAAATGTTCAACATCAAAATCAGACTCTCAAGAAAAATAATACAGCAAATATTCCATTGAGTCGTTTCGGTGCATGGATGTATCAGCGGGCAAAGCATCCTTCTGGTAATAATCACTTGTCTGCTTCTCGACAAAATCGTGTTTTCAATCCAAGTTATCGTTCATTTCAAAGAAATAAAACAATCGTCGGCAATTCATTGAATCGTCAAATGACGCCATCAAATTCTCATCTCGCCGATTCAAAAGCAAACAGTTCACTCAATACAAACAACAAAACTCAAACAATTCGATCACAAAATATTGTTAATAAGAGCAATCGACAAAATCGACAACGTCTTCTACAAAACTATTATTATCACGAACAAATGAGAGATTACTATGGTCGTCTCTATCAAAATTCACTTGGAAATAATCAAGCAAACGAACAAATCGCTTTAAAACAAAATAAACGTGAACTTGAATCTGAAAATAATAATCAAGCTGATTCTTTGCCAATGATCTTTTCACGTAATGCACTTGCTAAAGACGAAACACAGCACTGAGATAAACGAGCATCGTTTTCTTTCTGTTTGCTTCTTTTTTTATTCGCTTATTAATTGAAATGAAATAAATTTCTGGTTTTGGGATTCTATTATATCAAAGCAACTCTGCTTTTCGTTTGTTGTCGAACACGTGAAAATAGTTAATAGAAGAAGAAAAAAACGTATACAAGGTTTCATTCGGGTGTATTCAATAAACTATGTACGCTTTCTTTTCCATCAGTTAAGAGTCTCCAATAAGTTTAATGAGAAAAACAAAATCAATGAAAACATGTTGATTATGTCATTATTTCAATGAAAAAATATTGAGTAATTCACAGCAACGAGTCTGTAAAAATCTGATCTAAAATAATGATTCTGTCCAATAATGATGTTGATAGATGTCTCTGAGTAATTGTTGAAAAGGAATATTTTCGCAGGTGGTTGCTAAGAAAGCGGAATCGAGTGATGATCAAAGCATAATGGTAACAATCTCTTGTGATTTCTCTAACGCTAACTGTTTTCTTTGTCGATGTACGTTTGTATCAAGAGTGCTTATGAAATAACTTTTCTATTCAATTTCTTGAATTTTACTTGAATCAATTGTGTTGTTTTTCATGCAATCAACAAATTTAACAATATCAAAAAAAATTCTTGCGTTTTTTTTTCTCCTTTCACGAGAGTTTTTGATTATTGACAACGAGTAAACAATTCTTATGATTTCGTCTATGAACAATAAAATATTAATCTTTCATTTCCTTTTGTGAGTTCAAAATGAAATGTTTTCTTTTTTTTTTAATATTGAAAAAGGCAAGTACAAAAAGAAAGAATTTCTTTTCTTTCCTTTCAAAGTTGTCAATCAATTTTGACTTCGACTGACATTCTCTCGTTTTATTCTGATAAAATATGTACGCCTTGAAAAATCTCCATGGATTTGACTTCACTAGATTTCTAAACAAAACTTTGCTCAATCAAAGGAAAAATCCGATCAATTAATAAACCATCTTCAGGATCTAAGACTAAGTGCTGATTATTTTCTCTTGGTTTCATTCATTTTGTTCTTGCATTCTTTTTGTCCCTGTTTCTCTCTCTCTCTCTTCTGTTTTCTCGTTATATTGTTATTATTGTTCTATACTTGAATGGCTGCGTGAATCGAGGATAGAAGTAGAGTGTTGTAGGAGAAGAGAAGAAAAAAAGGTATTTATTGTCATTCGAACAGTCGAAATAGCATGCCAATAATATATGTATTGATTCAACCAAAGCATTTATTTGTTTTTCTTCTTTTAAAACTATTTGGTTGTTTTTTTTTTGTATTTGAAGATCTTTCGTTACATAAATGGCTCTTGGAATCGATCCACCAATCTTTCGAAATTAATCTCTATCGAAAAAGAGGACTCGTTATTATTTCTTGTTCATTTTTTTTTCTCTGTTAACTCATCAAAGTAATTTCCTCTCACACAAGCAAACACAAATTGTTCAATGTCATCGAGAAAGCAACGAGCTAGAGCTAGTTCCAGTGATTCAAGCGCTGCAGGTTCCTCGACGGACGATGATATTAGATTATCGACTGTCGCAAGATTAGCGAATAATAAACCAGTGGAATTATCTCTCAAAGACGATGAAGATACAATAACATATCAAGCACCATTACCTGATGACGAAGGTTAAAGAAATTAACAAAACGGAAATGAAATCTTAATTGGATAAATTTGTCCTATTTTTTTTGTTCTTGTAGAAGAGCCTGGAGAATCAGATGATGATCGACGAGTACCACAACGAATTGTACAATCGTCTGCTTCGGGCACTATTGATGAGGAACCTGAACGTCGAAAACAACAGATTTCAAAGAAAAAACGAAAAAGGTTATTTTCTTCAGAAAGATTTTGACTAAGAACTTTGATTTTTAAAGAATTTATTATATCTGTGTGTCAATGTGCAAATACGAATGTGTTCGACGTGCATCTAAACGTTTGAATTTCCGTGAAGTTGCCGATGAAGACGATTGGAACGTCTATTGGACCGACACAAGTGTTGGCATTGATCGTGTTGCACAAATGAAAAAATGGCAGGTCAGCATTCGCAAAAACAAGATCGTATTCTCGAGAAAAAAAAGAACGAAAACCTATTTTCTTTTATTAGAAAATCAATCATTTTCCTGGAATGAGTGAAATCTGTCGAAAAGATTCGTTAACAAGAAATATGTCTCGAATGATGAAAATGTTCCCGAAAGAATATTCATTCTATCCGAAAGCTTGGTGTCTTCCAGCTGAGTACGAGCTAATTCTCATTCGCACGTTCATGATTTGCTTTTGTTTTCATAAAATAGCTACAGTGACTTTGTGAAATATTGTGCAGAAAAAAAATATAAAACTTATATATCGAAACCTGACGTCGGTTGTCAAGGTCGAGGAATATTCATCACAAAAAATCCATCAAGAGACATCAAACCGTGAGTGAACAATAAGAGCCGATTGAAAAAAAAAGCAAATCTCTCGTATTTAGAAACGATAATTTCGTTGTTCAAGTTTATCTGAATCGAGTAAGAGAAGAAAAAATGTGATTTTTTCGATAAAAAACAATTGATTTTTTTGTTTAGCCGTTTTTAGTCGATGGTTTTAAGTTCGATTTTCGTGTTTATGTTGCGGTTACATCGTGTGATCCATTTCGAATATTTGTTTACAAAGATGGTTTAGCTCGATTTACGACTCAACAATACGAAGAACCATCGAGTTCGAATTGTGTACGAACAAAAAATCAACGAAATCCTCAAATTGAAAACCTTTTCTTTTTCTCTAGAGAGACGTTTTTATGCATTTAACTAATTATGCAATTCAAAAACGCTCAGACGATTTCGTTCGAGACGAAGATTCGGGTACAAAACGGTAAAAACCAATCATTTTCAGTCTCGAGAAGGAAAAATCTGAAATTCTTTAGACGTATAACGACAATCAATCGTTGGTTAGTCGAACACGGTTATGATATCGTTAAACTTTGGGCAGATATCGATGATGTTATCATCAAAGTTCTCATATCTGCACATTCTGTTCTCAAACATAACTATCGTGCTTGTTTTCCTAATCATTATCGTGGCAGTGCTTGTTTCGAAATCCTCGGTTTTGATATTTTAGTCGATCGAAAACTCAAACCCTACGTTCTCGAAGTAAAAATTGAATTTCTTTGTTTGCTGAACATGAAACGATTGTTTGTTTAACAAGGTCAATCATTCGCCAAGTTTCACAACGGATTCGAAACTCGATCGAGAAATAAAAGACGCACTTATTTACGATACACTTCTTCTTTTGAATCTTCCAGCTGCTGATAAACGTCGTTTTATCGAAGAAGAAAAACGACGTGCCAAAGAGAGACTTTTCCAAAAAATCAACAAGAAAGATAATAAATATCGCGAAGAACAAGAAGATCTTGCTCAACAATGGCAAAAAGAAATCGAGAAATGGGAAGATCAACATATGGGCAACTATCGTCGAATCTATCCGTTGCCCGATTCGGCACAGAAATACGACCGATTTTATACTCAATCAGGAACGTTATACTCAGAAACTGCGGCATCTAAAGCGCGACTTGAACAAGCCAAGTAAAATATGAAATCGATTTTCGAATGTCTAATGATCGAAATTCATGTTTCTAGAGCTCAAATTGATGAAATTCAGAAAAAACAAGATAAACTCAACGCATTCAAAAATCGCAAACTCAACTCGAGCATGATAAATCCGAATTCCAAAGAATTACGCGGTGAAAGTCCAACCCGACGGCCATTACCCGTCATCAAATCGTCTCGAAGTTCATCCATAACTCGTCCAACAAAACGATCCATAGCGGTAGATTTCTTTTCATTTTTCTTTTCGTCTCCCCGCTTTTCTCGCCTTGAGCTTTCGCCAAAAATTTTCATAAAAAATAAAAAAACATTTTTGTCTAATCTTGGGACAATTTATAGAGACTGGTTTTCTCTCATCGATATCTTCTGGTAACGTAACTCACTCCTCTTCACCGCAATTCTCAATCTTTGCCTCATGTATCTAGATGTGCGCATTGAATTATCGTTTTTTTTTCCATATTCATTAGACGAATTTCGTTTCAATTTTCATATTAATTGATTTTTTGTTTTTCGTATTCAGAACGCGAATAATTCGCCCGCTGTATCATATGGAGAGTCAACAAAACCTATTGAAATCGATGATGGCGAAGAAACCGAGCGATTGACATTGTTGAAACAACGTGAAACACTTCTTCGAGGAATGGGTACAGCGACGCCATTGAATATTTAATTGAAAATCTTCTCGTTTTTTTTCATTACGAATAAATAGGCGTCGTTGACTTTTGCCATAAACTGTTGTGGGGAACCTGTGGAACAATGGCAAATGTTCCTCTTGCAACAAATCACCCGACGAATAATCAATTACAGAATGTAAGTTCGATTGAAAATCGATTTACGTACAACAATTCGTTTTGAATCTTAGCTTCCAGTCGATGTCGGTGATCCCACACAGAATCTCTCGTTGCTTCAATACGTTGGCACGAGATTATCGAATCCTCAGCAAACTCGTTACGCATCGAACAGTAATCCAACATCTCAAATCCTTCAACAATATTACAACACTCAAGTCTACCCGAGTTCGGTCAAATACGACGTTCGAACAACACGAAATGTACATATTTTCGATGAAAGACTCGGCTATGTCAGATCGATCGATTCAAATTGATTCATCATCGAATTTGTTTTTCTTTTTCAGGGCAATTCAATGTCGCAAAACGGTTCGAGAAACAGCCGCTATCAACAATCGATTCGTCCAACGGATACAAATCGTGTGATGGCGTCAAATAACGTTATGCCGCAAATAACAACAAATTTCCACCCGAAAACATCGACCAGTTCGAATACATCGGCGCTCGATTCATCTATACGAACGAAAAGCGCAAATACAATTCCACGGCAACGAACAGGTCTGTTCGGGTGAACATAAACAAAAACCTATGTTCGATATTTACACCAAAACATTTATTCGGACAATATTCAATTTCCTTTTTTTGGTCTTCACTTATTTAATACTCATATAAATTATGCATGTCTACTACACTTATTATTGTTCTTCTTCTCCTTCTCCTTCTTCTTCTTCTTCTTGTTCGTATTTTCTTTACAAATATTTACTATTCTGCAAAAAATCATGTTAAAACACACACACATATATACAAATCATCTCATTCAACCGGTAAGTTGAGTTTATGTGTTCTTCTTTTTCATTAAATACAAAGCATGAAATCAAAAACAATTATGTTAATGATCGTTTTCTTTTCGTAGGCGGTCTCTATTTGGTTTCGTGTGGTTCTACAGTAACTCGTCTTCCTTTGCACGCTCAAACAGATATTTCAACTGCGTCGCCAATACAAAACATCGCAGTCAGCGGCTCATCAATGTCGGTCGGAACTAAACTTCAATCCTTATGCGATCTTGCGTCACTTGAACAATTTAAAAGATTGCATTTGTCCAAATATTCGTCGAATGAAAACATCCTTCCATCTCCGACTCCTTCAACGCCGAAATGAGAATATCTATTTGTACCTATCCTATTCCCGGTTGATCCACATTTTGATTTTCTTTTTTCTTTTCGTTCTTCGTGTGCCTTGTAGACAGCTGGCGTTCGTTCGTTTGTTTGTACGTCTGCACACGACTCTTTTCTTGTGAACGGTGTGAAAACTGAGTGCGTGAGAGATTCTTATTGAGCAAAACAAATGACATCTCATTTTCATTCAAAGCGTACGAAAAAAATAATATTGAGTTTATTTTTTTTTCTGTTATCGAATTAGAGAATAAATAAAATACAAATATGTATCTATATATTCGATAAAAAAAAAACGCTGATTGATCAATGATGATATTCAACTCGACGATTATCCTTGAAAAACCTTCTCGCATGATTTGCAGAGCAACAGAAGATGGAATTCTATATGTCTCTAGTTGTTTATTTGGAAAGTAGGACAAAAAAAAAGAAGAAGAGAGAACGTGATCAGTAATAGTAGTAGGAAAATGACGACAACGATGACGATATCAAATCTTTCGTGTTCAATTGAGCAACATCGTCAAGAGAGTTAGAGAACAAAAAAAACAGAGAAGGAACAAACAAACTGTACATGAAAAGAGAGAGAGAGAGAGCACAAAGAGGATATTCTGAATGACAAGCAAAATGAAAAAGAAAAATCAAGGAGAAAAATACCCGCGTTTCGCGAAAAAAAATAATAGTAATAAATACAGCCAAGAACGAAAGAAAAAGATAAGGTATAAGCTGATTTGAAATAGATATTTGTTTTCTGAAATAGGATTTCTCTTGTTTTTGGTTTTTCACATGTGTCGGCCGCGTTTCGGCTTCTGAAAATCGGTGGTCGATGAGCCGTTGAACAAATCCGCTGAATGCCAATCTCGTTTGCGTGCTAAATGATCGGCTACTTGTTGTCGAACGAAACTTTCGAGTTGTTGAGCTGTTGAAGGCGGCGGTGGAGATTGATGACGATAGGTATTCGAGTGAACCGTACGTTGTGCATTATCGATATCTAAATCAGATTTTCAATTCAAAATTAACAAAAAAAGAAGACAATGAAAATGTTTACCGTGCATAACAAGTGCTTGTCGAAATGTTTGAAGATCATCGACAACCGGTTGAGTTGTGGATAAATCATTGGATGATGAATCTTGTCGACGTTGGCTTGCGGTTGTGCCACTGTTCGTACTGCCGATTTCGGATGTTAGCAATGAACTGTTGGGATTGTAGGGTCGAGATGCAAAACGATAGGGCGGCCGACCGATTAGATAATCGTACACTTCTTCTGTACGAATATGACGACGTTGTTTTCGACGGGCCCAACATAATAATTCTCGAGTTTTACGTTGTTCACCATTGATAATACCCAGTTGAGTTGCTTCTTTCAATGCATCGATACTTTCTACAAAAGACAAAATGAAGATTTTTTTTTTGGCTTTTCGATCGAGAATTTTACCTTTGTAAAGCATTGTGACGGATCCAGCAGCGGCATGAAATGTATTCCAATTCGCTGTTCCACTCGAACGTTCTGCGAAAAAAAAACTCAAAATAAGACAAAACAAAAATAATGTCGAAATTCTCACCACGAAACATTTTCGTCACAGCTTTGGCGGCATTTTGAAAAGCAATGAACAACTTTTGCGTGTAGAGATCTTGTCCGTTAATTAAATTTTCATTAATCATTCGTTCTAATTCGTGTTCGTATTTGGATAGTGCGGTTTCGTCACTATCGATTGTCGATGATAGTTGTGTACCATTCATAGCACCTGTACGTTCGGGTGAATCTCCAATATCCGGCGAATCACCAAAATTCGACATGAAGATAAATGTGTTTGTCTTTCGAAATCTAAATTAACTCAAATAAATATCAATCTATCGAAATAAACAATCCAACAAGAGAAAAAAACAGAATGATGATCATCAAATGTGATTTTTTTCCTCAATCCATTGTTTAACTGTCATGTCCAATGAGTGAGGTCGCTAATTGGATGTTTGTTTTTTTCGAATGAATTTTAGAAAATAGACAAAACTCGAAATTATGAAATTTTTAATGATTTTTTTCCAATTGAGAAATTTGTTTTTCGAATGACTAATTTTAGAGAACTGACCAACTGTATTGGCTGAGATAAGCGACGCACTCTATTCGACGTACAGCGACACCCCATCGGGTTGTGTCTTGGTTTGTATCGGTTAATGAGTTATTATTACCTTTGCTTATCTAAAATGAATAAAGATTTTCTTTTTTTTTATTGTTGTAAAGTGTCTTATTCAGCTATGAAACAACAAATTCAGAAAACGCTTGCTTTTTTGCGTTGTTATCATCGTAGATAGAGAGAATATCGATGTTTAACTGATGAAATTTTGTTTGAAAAACATAGAATTAATTACTAAACTTCGAACTATGTTCGATGCGAGTGTGTGAGTATGAGGGAGAGTTTTATATGAAATAAATGTGGTGCAATTACGAAACTTTGCCATGGTTTTCGTTTAGCAACAGATGTCACTGATTTCTGAACAAATGAATATGATTTATTTCGTAATTATCTCATCGTATATTGTTTAATGAAATGATTTCTTATGATTTTGAATTAATATTTTCGTTTATAGGTCGAATAAAAGCGACCTCTTTTACCATTCGAAAGTAAACAAAACATTTGCAAACAATATCGACAGACACAGTAGCTGAAAACCTGAACATTGGATAAAACTTTTAACCAGACAGAAACCTTGCCGAAGAATCGATGGGTAGAAATAATTTTCTCTTCCTTTGATTTGTTTTTACCCTTTTCGATTCACTTTTAATCAATAGTTTTTGTTTTCGACGTCAATTTTTATGTAGATTATTATTCTTAATCTCGAAAAGAATTACCTATGGATCAAACAGAAAATACCGATTCGTCAACAACAACACCGACGACAGAGAATACATGTCAAAATTTGTTGCAAACCATCGAAGATAAACTCAATTTGAGAGCTGACACTTCTTCTGGATTACCTCTTTCTGAAAGGTAGGAAAATTTTTCCCATATTGAATACAATTGATTAATTCTCAATCAAGGAGAAGCCAATAAAGAATTGATGATGAAATGCAGGTTCTTCGATAAATAAATATATAGTTATATATACTTTCCTTTTCTCTCTCGTTCTTTTCTCTTTTCTTATCCCAAAACAGAAAGCAAAATACTATAGGATCATCGAATGGGAATAGAAATATACATCGGAATCTTTTCTTTGACTTTTGATTTGTTTTTTTCTTCTTGATTTCCTTGCTCGAAGTGTGTATTCTATTAGTATTTCTGACAAACTCTCGTGTTTGTTATCCATTATTATTATTGTCCTATTGATCCAATCAATGTCAAATAACGAAACTGTCGATGAGAATGATTATGTCACAGATAATGAAGATGAACACACTTCTTCTCAACAAGAATATGAGTATTACGAACAGAAGTAGATTCTTAGTTTGCTTAGCTTTTGCTTTTTGTCGTCATTTTGAAACGAATAACAAAATGTCTTTTTTGTTGGACTAGTCTGCCAGCAGAAATTGTACGACGAGTGAACGCTCTACGAAATCTTCAAGTCGAATATCATGAAATCGAAGCGAGTTTTTTCGATGAAGTTCACGCACTTGAATGTCGATATATAAGCAAATATCAAGCAATATATGAGAAAGTAAAAATACATGAGTTGTTTTATTCATCGAAGGAATTGTTGTTTTTTAGCGTTTGAATATTATCAAAGGCACTTACGAGCCAACTGATGCCGAAGCTAAATGTTCGTTTGATGAGAATGAAGAAACAACAACAACAACAACTACAACTGAAGAGAAAACTAAAGAAGAAGGTTAAGCTGAAAACCAAATGAAATGAAAATTTCATCTCAATGATCTATTTTCAGAAAAGGCAGTTGGTATTCCAGAATTTTGGTTACAAGTCTTGAAAAATTCCGATGTTATTTTCGAATTGATAAAAGTATTATTTGAGTTCGATCGATTGATTTCAATGAAAGGTGAATTCGAATTTTTAGGAACAAGATGAGCCGATTCTCAAACATCTTGTTGACATACGTGTTACCATGCAGAATGAAGCTGATCGAAAAGGTTTTACGATTGAATTCGAGTTTACACCGAATGAATATTTTACAAATAATGTTCTTACGAAATCTTATGAACTTCGAACGAAACCGGATCCGAATGATCCGTTGTCTTTCGAAGGTCCGGAAATTATCAAATCGGAAGGTTGTGAAGTTCAATGGAATAAAGGCAAAAATGCCACAGTTAAATTAATCAAGAAAAAACAAAAACATAAAAATCGTGGAACGATTCGCGTTGTGACGAAGGAAGTGCAGACTGAATCATTTTTTAATTTCTTTTCGCCGCCAACAGGTTCGTGAGAATTTTGTTTTAAAAGGTCAAATTTTATCTTCAAATTTGCATGTTTAGTACCGGAAGATGCAGATTTTCATGCGGACGATAGTGATGAAATGAGAATGTTATCTGCTGATTTTGAAATTGGTCATATGCTCAGAGATTCCATTGTACCTAAGGCTGTTCTGTATTTTACTGGAGAAATCGGAAACGAAGATGATGGAGAGGTATGTACGAAAATTTGTGAGGAAACGATTTGAAAACTTTGAATATTGGTTTTAGTACGATGAAGATGATGAAGACGACGAAGATGATGACGATGATGACGACGATGATGATGATCAAGCGAATAACGAAGACAAAGGTAAAAATCTGACTTATCGTTGTACTCAGTATTAATTTTGGCTTACCTCTAGGTCATCATCATGGCAGTAGCGGTGCTGGTGCTGGTGGTAAGCATGGCCCATCAGGAGGCGTAAGTTCATTTTGAAATTCTTTTCCAAATAAATGACTAGATTTTCTTGTTGATTAATTTCAATAGAAATCTCGTGGTAGTGGAGCCGGTTCGGCTGTTCATGCGCTTAGCGGTGGTCAACCACCACCGGACTGTAAACAACAATAGATATATTACATATTTTTCGTGTGTTTTCAACAATATAGAGAAACAAATGTCGTTTATCATTGTTGTTCTTATGTATGTCGTTGTGTCTCGAAGTATTTTTTATTTTTCTCTTTCTCTTTCTCTTTCTCTTTCTCTTTCTCGTATCCATTCGGATCTCATACAAAACTGTTGTGTATATGTAGAAAAAAGCAAGCGAATAG
>ERZ778027.461-NODE-461-length-95998-cov-11.714184_pt1 | contig 95998 bp, 112 predicted proteins | sample MGYA00375757_ERZ778027 | MGnify/ENA primary metagenome ERZ778027 (study PRJEB29350, sample SAMN05389817) | bioreactor metagenome | isolation source: Ammonium sulfate bioreactor | place: South Africa: University of Cape Town | collected 2014-02-18 ...
ATTATTTCGAACAAACGAACATGTTGTGTGTACTCTTGGACCAAGTTCAAACAAAAATGGTGATATAGTTATTGTTTTTAAACGTGAAATTATGCATCATCCAGATTCAAATTTTACTCCTCAAGCAGCAACATCTTTTGCTCGCCATGGTAGAGCACATCATCGACTACCATGGTTACCATCTCCGAAAACTGATGAAGAAGCAGCTAAATATTTTCATCGTAGTAAACTGCATTGTTCAATACCCAAGTATGATGAAACTGCTGCTTTGCTATTAATAGCACTGGTTAAATCAACTAAGACAGCCTCGAAGTTTGATTTACAGAGTATACGAGAATATTGGAAGAAAACCGATTCGGACGAAGTCTTTGAAGCTCATTTGCCATATTCAGTACCTCTCGATTATATTGATTATATCTTTATGAGCGATGACACCTACCGTTCATTGGAACACAATTATCAAAACTTCCTGAGCACAACATTTAAAGACAGATTTAAAAAAATTGATGATAAAACTACCAGTTGGTTTGATTACTTCGTGAATTTTTTTGTTAATCTAGATTTAATTACACCAAATGATAATTTTAACAAAAATGTACATGGGCAAATTCAACCATTAACGACTAAAAACAATTCGTCTACTCTTTGTGGAACTCTAATTACATTAAAAAGTACTAAGTTTGCAGATTATGTCTGTTTACCATTTACGGTAACACAAATAAATCGTTCAAATCAAAATGGAGCATCTTCAACTGACGGTATTTATATATACTGGGAAGCATTTGGTGGTGATATGATGTTAGCTATTTCTAAAAATCGAATCGAACAAAATAAAGACCAATTTGATAATCCAAGTCTTTTGTGTTACATAGCTGATATACCAACGGAAAACAATAATACTCATGAGAATCGTGAATCATATTCATATATAACCAATGGTCCATCAGATCAACATCGGGCATTAGTAAAATCTTCTGAATTGAAAGCAAAATCCAGTACATTTCATTATGGTTGCAATATTTACGATTTTATAAGATATTGTTTGAAAATTGATTATATTAAAGAGGAGATAACTCTGACACATGCTGGTTCAAATGAAGTTTATAATAAAGAAGAAATTGTTTATAAATTCGATAGAACAGAATTTGATTTACGTGAACTCGGTTATATTCATCTCAGTGCTAATCGTTCGAATGTGCCTATTCGAAATTTAATTGTAAGTCAAAAAAGAATCGATGATTGTCATTTATCCGCTGATACAAATTCCCAAAGAAGGGATAGACCGTCTGTTCCTTCATCGCCACATATCGATTTTGGAAATTTTGATCAACATGTACCAGGTTTTTTTAATCCACTACAAAAAAACCGGCAAAAACAAGTGATGTTCCCTCCACACGACAATTCACCAAATCATATGAGACCAGCACCGTGCCGTTATGGTGTCAACTGTCCTCAAGCATATAACAAGAATGCTGCCGCTGATTCACACAATAGACAATATTCTCATCTATGTCAATATTATAATTCATGTACAAGGAAAGCCGAACATTCTTATTTCGAACATAATCCAAATTCAGTACCTGAATGCAAACTGCAATCAAAGTGTTCTCAATTAGCTGATCCTTATCATCGTTGTCAATATCGACATGCAAATCTACCTGATATTCTTTTTCCATGCAATGCACAATCCAATTGTCCAGACAAAAGTGACAGACATCTCCAAAAGTATTCCCATGGACAAATGGTTCAACCACCTCAAAATCCTTCGAAAAGTAATTATTAAATTCATTTTCTTATATTTTTCTCGAAATTTTATTTTAAATTTCATTTAGATCAACAAATCACACCAAAAGTCCATCATCACCGTCGTCCTAAACATTAAAAAAATTAAAATTGACATGCTTTTTTTTAAACATTTCTAATTTTTCTATTCGATTTTTTCTTTCAAATAAATTCATTTGTCTAAACATTGTTCAGTAAGGTCATCTATCGACAATAGTCATACCAACATATCGAATCAATGCACAATTGTATTCGTTCGTCCTTTTTTTCTATCTTATTAATCTTTTAGTAGAGAAAATGTCGATTCGGCTTTCTTATCAAAAACAAATCATACCAATTCTCATATTTTGTTTTCATATTCGATTTAGATTGAGTAAAACATTTACGTTTTTTATTTTCTTTGAAAATGGCAACGAATAAAAATGATTCTGTTGACGTTGAAATGATGGATACGAATTCATCGATAGCAAAAGAAAACGATCCACCTGCGTCAGTTAAAGAAGTCGATGTCGTTGCAAAATCAACAATAACAAAGCACATACCATGGCTTGAAAAATATCGTCCAACGAAACTCGACGATATCGTTGGCAACGAAGAAGCGGTGTCACGTCTTGCTCATTTTGCTCGACAAGGAAACCTTCCGAATATAATCATATCAGGACCACCTGGTTGTGGAAAAGTTTGTTCTCGTTTTCTCTTTCTTATTATTCGATGAAAATGAATTTCGGGTACTCTTTATCTAGACGACGAGTGTCTTGTGTTTAGCACGACAAATGTTAGGTGATTCATTTCGTGAGGCTGTACTCGAGATGAATGCATCGAACGATCGTGGCATTGATATCGTTCGAACGAAAATTAAAATGTTTGCACAATCGAAAGTTTCATTGCCTAAAGGACGACATAAGATAATTATTCTCGACGAAGCTGATAGGTTTGTTCGATTGGTTTTCGAATGAAAATCGTTGCTCATCGATTTTGTTTTCAGTATGACTGAAGGAGCACAACAAGCATTACGTCGTACGATGGAATTATATTCTAAAACAACTCGATTTGCACTTGCTTGCAATGCCTCTGATAAAATCATTGGTATTTCAAAGGAATTCTTTTTGTTTTGACAAACTTCGACATTTTTTCCTGTAGAACCAATTCAATCTCGATGTGCCATGTTGAGATATTCGAAATTAAATGATGAACAATTGTTAAAACGTTTACGTGAAGTTGCCAATGCTGAACAAGTTTCATATACATCCGATGGTCTCGAAGCGATTATTTTTACTGCACAAGGAGATATGCGTCAAGTAAATTCAATAAAAAACAGAAAACTTCAAATCGAATTTGTTATTTGCAGGCGATTAATAATCTTCAATCGACTGTATTCGGATTTGGTCATGTAAATAGTGAAAATGTTTTTAAAGTTTGTGATGAACCGCATCCAATTCTCATTCGTGATATGATTGAAAAATGTCTTCAAGGCGATTTGAATGAAGCCTATAAAGCCATGAATCATCTTTGGCGATTGGGTTATACAGCTGAAGATATTCTTTCAGTGATTATGCGTGTTACGAAAACATATCAAATGAGTGAATTCATGCAATTAGAATTTATTCGAGTAGAAATAAAGATTTTTCTTTTCTTTGGATTCAAAAATTGAGTTTGGTTTAGGAAATCGGGTTGACATATATGCGTGTTAGTCAAGGTGTTGAATCCCAATTGCAATTATCTTCATTACTTGCACGATTATGTGAAAAAGCAACAGCGAAATAAGATTTTTTTTCTCCTTCTTTTGACTTGTCTCTCTGTGATGATGATATATTTTTCTTTGTAAATGACAGCAAATTCAGATTAAAAACAGAAAGAATTTATTCTAGATTATTTTTAATGAATACATCTGGTACGAGCAGCTATTGGCATCCACAGGATGTTAGTCAATTACCCAAAACTACACATTTACACGTAAACAAAACACATATCTTTTTGTCTTCAAAAAAAAACAAGATTTTCGTTTAGTTTCCTATAAATCCTCATCTTCCATCTCAATATCACGAAAGTAACATTTGCTTTTAGTTTATTAAATGAATATAAATACTGAGAATGTGATTGATTTTTTAGCGATGAATTATTATAACGAACCAAATAGTAGCACTCAATTGAAACGTCCACACTCAGGGTCGAATCGTCACGTTTCGCCGTACAAAAAACGGCAAATCGTTCCACCTCCAACATCTTCATCACAACGGCCAACAACAACAACAACATCATCATCTGCGGATCATACTGGTTGGTTTCTTTTTAAACTTGATTCTTTTGGAAAACAAATTGACGTGATGTTATTAAGATGATGATGAAGAAGACGATGATGAAGAAGAAACTGATCCGATGAGTACAACGAATTCTCACGGTGCTCTAGATAAAACTCAGGGAACTAAACGAGATGAAAATCGACGTCGAGCAGCTCATACAGCTGCCGAACAAAAACGTCGAAATGCTATTCGAGTAAATCGTTTTACTTTTTACCAAAATTGAAAAAAAAAAACAAAATTTTTCCTTCATTTTTCAGAAAGGTTACGATGCTTTACAAGATCTTGTTCCAAATAGTCATTTACTTGATCCAATCAGTTCACAAAAGGTTAGCAAAGCGGCAATACTCAAACGATGTACGTTCAAATCGATGTTTTTTTCCATGAAATTTTGATTTTTTCTTTTCATAGCTACGGATTATCTTATTCAATTAAATCAGGAAAAACAACAATTACTTCTTCAACTCGAAGCGAAAAGAAAAGATACTTATTGTCTACGTGCTGTACAAAAGTTTGTTCGAGAAACTAAATTGAATTTCGAAGAGAATTCTTTCGACTAGAACCTACGAAGATATTCTCGAAATGAATTTGAATTCAGCGAGAAAAGCCGGTGCAACAATCGATGATGAATATAAATTCAAAGTCGTATGTTTTCAAATTCAACTTTTTCAAATTCATCATTTTCGATTTTCATTAGTTTCAAAGTATCGCTGATGCGTTATTTTTAAGTTATGATCAATCGATGCAATCAATACAAAACGCAGATTTTCATCAATTTACCTCAACAGTCATTCGTTGGATTGAAGATTCATGTCGGCCAGCGGTAAATCAATCGACATTTTTGCTTTTTGTTTTTGCTTAAGAATTATTTGTGTGTTTAGGATGTAAACGATGTTATTCGTCGAGTTCTAACGAATTTTAAATCTTGATTTCGCTTCGAAGTTCAACAAGCATTCCACGTTCTTTCTCTTCCTCGTCATCGGTTTTTTGTACATTTTGTTTTTTGTATTTAAAAAAAAAAGCTTTACTGTTTCTTTGCGTCTGCGAATAAAAACTCGTTTGTTATTCCTTATTGATCGAGTTTATATTTTCTAGAATAAAAAAAGAAAAGAAAGGAAGGAAGGAAAATCCCGAACTATGTCGGCTAAAATTCGTCGTTATAATTTCATAAAAGTACTCGGTGAAGGGCAGGTAGATCGAAGTTTTTTTATTCGATGAATTTTTGACAAAAAACAAAAGTTTTTGTTGATCAGTATGCTGTTGTTTATCAAGCAAAAGATACGCAAACAAATGAAGATGTTGCTGTTAAAAAAATTAAAATCGGCAGTCGACAAGAAGCGTCCGATGGCATTAATTTAACAGCATTGAGAGAAATCAAATTTCTCCAAGAAGTGAAACATCAAAATATAATCGAGGTAATTTAGTTAACAAAAAGAAAAGACTGTTGTTTTTCTGGTTGAAGTTACTCGATTCGTTTGGTGAACATGGAAGTAATAGTCCGAGTATTTGTCTCGTTTTTGAATTTATGGATACAGATCTCGAAGTAAATCAACAATTCAGAAAACAAAAGAAAATTTATTTGTAATTTTTAGAATATAATTAATAATCGAAGTCTACTTCTGACAACGACGCATATTAAATCGTACATGATCATGTTATTACTTGGTTTAGAATATTTACATGATAATTGGATTCTTCATCGAGATTTGAAGCCAAACAATTTACTTATTGACAAAAACGGTGTTTTGAAAATAGGAGATTTTGGTCTAGCAAAGTTTTTCGGTTCCCCATCGAGATTAATGACACATGAAGTTGTTACCAGGTAAATCCAGGTATTCAGCAAAATAAATAATCGTTCATTGATTTAGATGGTATCGTTCACCGGAATTACTTTTCGGTTCGAAAAAATACGGTACTGGAGTTGACATGTGGGCAGCTGGATTAATCATGGCAGAATTACTTCTTCGAGTATTGATTCCGTTTGGCGAACATACGATTGACATTGTCTATTTGTTTTCTTTGTCAGGCTCCTCTTTTGCCTGGAGAATCGGATCTAGATCAACTATCAAAAATCTTCGACATCTTCGGCACACCAACAGATGCGAATTGGCCAGTGAGACATCATACAGATTACAGCTTCGTTATTGGAGTTTTCTTTTTATTATTCGATTAGGATGTGAACACGTTTGCAGAATATATTAAATTTCATCCGATTGAACCGAAACCACTTCGAACAATATTCATTACATCGAAACAAGATGAACTCGATGTTTTCGAAAAGATCATGCAATTGGATCCAAAACGAAGACCAAATGCTAGTGAAGTACGAGAATTTCGATAGTTTCGTGTTTTTTTTTTGTCGAAATTCTTTTCTTTTCATTTCATTAGACACTACAAATGGAATATTTCAGTAATCCACCTGGTCCGTGTCCAAGTGAACGTTTACCTAAACCTAAAGAAATTCAACAAGTCGATCCGAAAAAACGAAAATTAGCTAATGAAGATAAAAGTTTGCTTGCATACGATAACAAATCGATATCTTAATCAGTTTATATTTGTTTTTCTTTTAGCAACAATAACGATCAAAAAAGAACGAGCATAGATACACAATTTAAGACAACACTTTTCTTTTCGTTCGAAATGTTTCAATGTTATTTTTAAAATAAACTCAGATTATTCACTACATAATGGATAAAAACCAAAAAAACAACTTCGCTTCTCTTTTTATCATTTAAATTCTTTAACAATATTAATTTAAAACCGCGAATAATATCGCGGATATTCATCAAAGATACGTGTACCGCTAACATTGCCAACATTATTTATAGATTTATGTTTTGACTTTGTTCATTGAGTTAAAAATAAACTGTTGACCTATTTAAATAAGTTAAACTTACAATAAATAGAACACGAAATCTAACTATATGAAAATCTCATAACAAGAGCATAAAGAACATATTCTTTCAGCTTATCATGTAACTAAAGATGTAAAACTTCAATGTTACGCGAAAAAGTTTTACATTTTTTGCTGCTCGTCGAGCTCCTATTAATTCCATATGAAATAGTCCTAGACACTTATTAAGCATGATGTCAAAATAAACTTCTAAAATTCTTAATTAACAGTCATTCCGGTGAAAGGAATATTTTTAATAAGGGCTCAATACAATATTTGTTTCTTTTTTTAGTAAATGAGATAATTAAAATGAGATATTTTAATAACTAAAACTTCTGTTTGTGTCTATTATAAGATAATTAAGTCAAGAAAATGATACAATAAGATCTAGTTCGAAAACTCCGATTGATCTTTATTTTTATCTGTTGAAACAAACACGCACTGTACAAAAAAAAAGAAAGAAAGAAAGAAAAAAGAAACTGAAGATAAAGTCAAAGAAAGAAAAAAAGAACAAGAAGCAAGAATTTACGAAAATTAAGTTTCTAAATGTCTATTGTTGACAATTGTTTGTTGTTCGTGCACTATGCTCTTGAGCTTTAGCACGAAGTGCTGCAATACTTTCACTTCTCATTGTCTCCGTTAAATCCATATGTGTTGTTCCTGATGGTAATCGAAGTGATTTTCTCGAATGTGTACTACTGCAATCACCATCACTATCATCGTCATCATCGTCGTCGTCATTGTCATTATCGGCTCGACGTTCATTTCCATCGATATCTTCTTCATCGCCTTCGTCTTTGACCATATTTTTCAATTGTTCAGCGGCTTCCAATGATTTTCTATGCATGCCAAGAAGCCACGGTGCACATGAGGAATCAATACCATCTTTAGCTGATTTAACGATTGTGTCAGGTAATGGAAGTGAATGACGAACCATTGCACCATATAAACCATATTCAGCCATGACAGTTGCTTTTCCCCATGTTTTTTCTGTTTTACGCCACTGAAAATAAGCAAATAATAACGTTGAAAAAGAACATGTTCAATTCGAACTTACTTTAGCACGACGATTTTGAAACCAAACCTACAAAGAAAGAAAGAAAGTAATGAAATGAATCTGTGTATGTGTGTGTGATAATATTCATCGATGAACAGCTGAATTGGTCACACGTTCGTTTTCGTATTTCAAAAAGTGATGTCACATAGATGAATTAAATGAGCAATTAGACGACAAACTGAATCTTTTCTCTTTCGCATTGACACCCAAATTTCTGCAGAAAGGCAAGAGAAAAAAACGCGAGAGAGATGATCCAATCGAGCACACGTGCTATAACAATTTTCCACCAATCGATGTGAAAATGCTCATTAGAACATCGTATAGGGGGACATCATGCTGAGTCAGTATTTATGCTGTCGATGTAGAATAATAAATATAGACCAACCAAGGGAAGAAAAAGCGAGAAACATGTACAAGACTAGTGCGTGTACGCTTGAAAATAGGAGACATACACGCACGCCGTGCGTTAATGATGATGCGAACCGAAGAAATTAATTAACTCATTCATACTGTCAATAGTAGAAAATGTTCTCTCTCCGCCTACCTATCGATTGAGAACAATAAAATAAAATAAGAGAAAAAATGTTTGTCGATCTCTCTCTTTGTTTGGTTGAATTTGATTAACAATCACAAACCTGAATACGATCTTCAGGAAGATCAGTTTTAACTGCGAGTAATTCGCGTGCAAATACGTCCGGATAATGCGCATCTTTAAATGCTTTTTCTAATTCTTCAACTTGATGACTAGTAAAAATTGTTCTAAATCAACAAAAATAAATCAATTCAATCGGCGAATTTCTTTTTTGTTCATACCGATGTCTTCGTTTACATTTTTTCTTTTTACTCGAAGTACTACTATTACTACTGGTGATTCCGTTGGTATTCAATTTGTCATTACTACCACAACCGTCACTTCCATTACCAGTTGGATTTCCAAGATGAATATCTCGATCTAAATCAAAACAAAAATTGATTTATCTTTTGAAGTGTTTTGTCTTTCTCGTTTAGTGATAATCAAATTTTTGTTGATTTGATTGAACATAACAAAAAAAGAACGACGGACAGACAGAGAGCGAGAGAGGGGAAAATCTTATCCGTCAAGTGTTTGTTTAAACAAGAAGGTAACATTGTACATTCGTCTCTTGTGTCTTATCATCAAACACGTCAACGACAAAGTTTATCATGAAAAGAAAATTCTTTTTTATTTGTTTTACCTAAATTATCTTGTAATGAATCTAATGTTGTATTTGTATTATGCGAATTGGTTGGAGAAAATTGTTGAAGAAAATTTGTATGTGGATGTGTTACATCTCCATTGATAAACGGTGCAGCTGGATGATGTTGAGGATGATGATATGGAGATGGGAAAAGACTGGATCGAGATAAATAAGCTGTGTAAGCCTGATGATCAGCATATGCACGAGCAGCAGCTAGATCTGTTGAGGTTAGACCAAGAATTTCTTGAATAGCAAATGCTGTCGTACGACTTGTTGGAGTTAGTTGTTGCGAATAGGGATGATGATGATGCATTTGTTGTTGTTGATGAGTTAAATTCATGACACGATGTGGAAAATAGAAGTCAATCAACTGATTATTAGGTTGTTAACATACATGAACAAGAAAGAGAGAAAAAGAGAAACGACGAAGAAAAAAAAAACGAGAGAAACTAATTTATTAATAATTGGACGAACAAGAGAATGCTTCGAACTATTTCTTCGTTCTTTCTTTTCTTTTCTTCTCCTTCTTTTCTTCTCACAAAAATTAACTAAGCCAATCAGAATATGTCGAAAAAAACGACCGAAAGAGAACGAAGGAATTGGCTCAACAAGCCTGATATTTCTGTCAATGGGCCAATCATAATGCGGATGATAGAAGAAAAAAAAAACGAGAAGAAGCATAAAAAGAAAGAGAAAAAGAATTCTTTTCTTATTTCTTTATATATACTCTGTTTTGCAGTAATTTGCACCCAATTACACTGTATGTTATCGTTAGAATCTAGCATTCTTCTTTTTCTTCTTCTTCTTATTATTATTTAATACAAAAGACAAGCTAGAAACTTGCCCTTTCTTGTTCTCAGATAATCTCATATTTCCAATTTGCAATAGACTTTGTTAAAAGGAAAATATTATCGAGCTAAACAAGACAAAAAAAACACGAACCAGGATATAATTGATTGATTGATTGACTTTTTGTCAATAGAAAAAAAAACAAAGACAACTCATGAATGTGGACTTTTTTATTGTAATTTCAATTGGCATTAGATCGTATCAAATTTTATCTGATCGAATAATCACTTGATAATTGTTTTCTATGTGTGTGTCTGTCTCTTTCTTTCTCTCTCTCTCTCTTGTTGAACAAGTAAAATTTCGTTGACAAATCTAATCTTTCCATATGATTGAACTTTCTGACCAAAATAAGCTTCAATTATCAAACAGCATGTTGAAAAATATCTTCTTGCGTTTCTCTCTCTTGTAAAATCAAGATGCCAAGAATTCAGTGATGATTCAATTGATATATATTTTTTCTTTTTCTTGAGGAATCTCACACCCATTTTACAGTCATTATCATTGTTAAGTAGTTAAACGCGCAAATGACAGTCCATGGTGTCATGCTAGCGCCTATCCATCTCAACAACATAATTATTCCGACCAGTGCATCATCATCATCATCATCGTTCACAAGTGTTATGTTTTTTTCCATCTCTCTCGGATCTCACGCCTTATTATCACTCGTATGATTGATTGTCTTAAATACAACTGAGAAAGATTTGAGTTCTTTAGCTAAATAAGAACTATGGAAAAGAAAAGAAATGTCCCTCGAATAAAAAAGAGAGAGAAGAATACGACTAACAAAGCCAATTTGAGTGTTGTTCAAAAAAAAAAAGAGATGATCAAATAAAATAGCATTTAATGAGAAACAATAGACATCGATGAAACAGTTGGATGTACCAGAACTTTTATCTTTGCCGAAAAGAATGTCAGTATGAGAAATTCGAGGTTGTATCCATAATTAAGATGATGGATAATGATGAACATTGAACAAAGATGTTACTCGTGTGTCTTCTGGTAACTTTGTAATAATAATGTATCGTTATGAGGATTGTCAAACAAAAGAGATTAAAAGAATTAATAAGGAAGATTACTGAAATTTCATCGCAGAATAGTTCTTTTAACTTGACAATCGATTATAGCAATAGAACAAGTACTTGGACATGTTTCGAATAGAAAAAAAAATAAAGAAAATCATAACAAATGCGTATTTTCTTTTAAATTAATTATTTGTTATAAAATGTTCAATGTTTAGAAAATATGTATTTCATATGTTAATTGCGTCGATAGTCGATGAAACCTGATCACCTGAAACAGTCATTCATTCAATCAATGATGTACACTTTTCCTTCGTTCTATGCTCGTCATCGACAATTAATTGAGCACATCTTTTTTCTTGTATTTAGACAAGTGTAGGAGGTGCACTATACAATGATTATAATGCTTCAATAGTTCGTTCGTTCTTGCCTCGTTTATCCATGTGTGTATGTGTGTATTTATTGTTGAGCTTGTTCGATTTTGCTTCTTCTTCCTCTAATTGAATCATCTTTTCTCCTCTCCCGTTGCTTATCACAATAGACATATAATCGGTCGGAGGGCTGCCTTCCTACTCGTTAGAGGCTTCCATCATTTTGTAAACTATCAGGTAGTATTGTTCATGTAGGCCGATATTTCTCTCCTTCTCTCTCTCATTTCAACAATTGCCTCTAGCTTTTCTTGCTATTTGACAGCAGATCAAGTTCCGCCCTTGCATTATTGCAAACAAAAAGCACTTAGCTCGACCGATTGGTTTTGTGACATATTTGCGTGCAAACTATATTCGACATTCGATTACGATCAAAAATAATCTCCCACGAGAAACGACAGTCTAATCAGATTTTCTTCTTATTCTTTCTCGTTACATTTTTAAGCGCGTGTGAGAAACGAATGAACAAGCAATTAATTTACTGGTATGTTCTTGCAACTGCTCTGTTACAATTACTAACATGATCGTGTTCAATAGATCGACAAAAAGGTGGAAACAACAAGAAAAAAATTATCGATACTGAACATGCAATCAGTTTTCAAAACATAAGAACAAATGAAAATGTTTTTTATTCCTCTTTGATATCGCCTAAGACAGCAATTGCTTCGATTTCAACTTTAGCATTCTAAGAGAAAAGAATTTGATAAAATTGATAGGAAAATGTGATTTACTTTGGGTAAACCGGCAACTTGAACAGTTGATCGTGCTGGATGACGATCAGTGAAAACTAAGAATGAAAATTGAAAACATCGATTCGATAGTTTATTGAAAAATAGAAACCTTCGGCATAAACTTCGTTCATTGCTGCGAAATCGTTCATATCTTGAAGAAAGACATTGGTTTTAACCACTAAAATAAATAAAAAAAAACATTGATTAATTTATTTATTCTTGATAGTTTAACCAACCATTTCTGTACGAAGCACCAGCTGCTTTAAGAACTTCACCTAAATTTTTCAAACACTAAAACAACAACAAAAATCGAAAGCTATTCCTAATAAAAACCGATTGGTTTTACTTGACGAGCTTGTTCTTGGACACCACCTTCAACAAATTGACCAGTTGACGGATCAAGTCCAATCGATCCGCTAAGATATAATGTTTGGCCAACTTGAACAGCTTGACTACGAATTCATATTTATTATCAATCTAGTGTTTTGTTTCTTCGATTATTTTCTACCTGTACGGTCCACTTGTTGGTCCAGCTGCGGCTGTTTTTATAATTCGACGGATAAGTTGTGACGACGCCATTGGATAATATTAAAAAACAAAGAGAATAAAACGAAAAAATGAATCTAGAATATATATATTTGTATAAACTATGCACACGAAATATAAATCGAGTGAGATAAAGAAAAAAAGAAACGAATGAAATGTTTTTTTTTGTTGTTGTTCGATAGTCATGATAAAACGAAAAAATGCGAAAGAAAAGTAAGAAAAGAAGAGGTTTGGCTGGCCTGTATGTAATTCATCCATTCGGGATTTTTTTCAAGGATATCGAAGGCCTTGAATGATTAGTCAAACAGTAGAGAATCAAATGAAAATTAAATATCTATCTAATCCTTTTTAATACAGAAAAAAAAGAAAATACTCAAGCATATTTATTTTCGTTAATATACAGAAAAAAAAGACGAAATCGCACCACAGATTCTCATAAAACATCTGATTGAATAAGATCAGTCCATGCAGATTGATTTATATAATCAAATGATCGAAATTTTTCTTCTTCTTGTTGTGTACATGTCGATTGAAGAGTCTCCGACCAATCTGATTGACCGATACTACCACGGTCTAACATTAATGATGACAATGGTTGATGGAGTGACATATTGGATAGTACACGTTCGGCCTAAAAACAAAACAAAACGTTTTGTATGAACTCTTTTAAAGTTTACTTTTGGAGTTCCTTGAAATGATTTAAAAAGTTCCTCATCGATTTCGGACCAATTGATTTTTCTTCCTTTTTTAAAAAATGGATGATCTCGAATATTTCCATGTGGTGAATTCGGCGAGCCTAGTCGTTTATCAGGATCGTTTTCTAATAAACCCATGACACATGAACGAGACTCAGCACCTCGATAACTCGGCAATTCTAATTGATCAAGAGGATTTTTCATTTCATGTGCATCATGTGGATTCTCTGGATAGATCACACCCGGAAAATCTAATCGTTCGCCGTATAACAGTTGAAGAAGAACAATACCAAGTGACCAGAAATCAACTGGAAAACTGTAGCCTTTTCCAGATTTCTCGTATCCTAAACAGCGAACCTATACAAAAAAAAACGAAATTTGAGTTCTCGAATTTTGCTTTGCAAAAGTTTTTTTCTTACTTCAGGCGCCATGTAACTATATGTTCCACAGAATGTTTGACAAATTTCGTCAGGTGTTTTTAATAACCGTCCGAGTCCGAAATCGACTAAACGAATATGACCAGCTGATGAAATAACAGCATGTTCGAGTTTTAAATCTCTGAAATCAGATTATTTTTCGTCAAAAAAAGAGAGAAAAGATTCATAATACCGATAGACAATATTTTTCGTATGTAAATACTGCAGAACTGAAACAAGTTCAGCTATATAAAATCTGATTTCATCTTCTGACATTCTTGCTGTCTGAATTTTATGATATAAACTTCCACCTTCAACTAATTCCATAATTAAAAAGAATTTACTCTAGAAAATCGATTTCAATCCAATGACAATTCGTGTTTAGTTTCATCTTCTTACTCCGTGATGAGACGCGCAATACGGTTTAATCATATACGGATTTCCATAGCTAAAACGAAATAGAATCTGTCTTTCGACTTCTAATTGTTGTTTCGATTGTTCGTCTTTTCCATTGACAACTTTAATCGCAAGAAATTTTTTCGATGCTCGATGTTCAACACAATAGACTTGAGCAGAAGCACCGTCACCAAGACGACCAATATATTCGAAATCTTCTAATTTCGGAAATAGATGTCTATTCATTTCAATTTGATCGAATCCAGGCAGTGGACCAAGCCAAGACAAATCAGCCGATGATGATTGCGAACCCTTATCACTTGGATCAATTGTAGCTAAAGGTGGATGTAAACGTGTACACGTTGTGAAAATATCAGATCCGCTCATTGTTCGTCCGATTTCTTTGTAAGGAATTGTGCACATCGGAGGAACGTTGACTTGGCAATGTTCATGAATGAAAAAGTCACATTCTAAACAGATATTTGCATTGATTAAGATGATTTTCATTTTTTGAAATTCGAAACAAACACACAGCGATTGAAAAATTGTTAGTAAAAGCAGAGCAATCAGTATAGTTTTGCTATGATTTCCTACGTGTACACTTGAGAGCATTTCGAAATATTTGTGCACCGCAATGCGAACAATGTCCAGGATTACGTCCGACAAATGCTCGAACCATTGGAACTTCATACGGTTTGAATGCATGCGCAATATGAACTTTGACGCGTGAACTTTCACTGGTTGCCGATAGATTCTAGTTTTATTTGAATCAAATGTAAGAATTTTGCTAAATTCTTCGATTAACATACGGAATTCGCTGATTTTTGACACCAAAATGGAATATGTGGATAACATTTTTTGTGTGTAACGAGAGAACAATGAACACATTCGAAACCTTGCAAATGAAGACCCCTACGAGAAGAAATCGTCGAATCTTTTGTTGAAAAATAGCAAAATCTACCAGATAAATCCATGACAAATAGCACAATGAACTGGATGATTGAATTGTTTTAATTTCATTAAATGTCCTTGAATCGATTGTCGAGATGAAATTTTACTATAATCTTGTTTTTTTACTAAATATTATTTTACAAAATTAATTCAATCGAAAAAAAACAACAACAAATTCATTTCTACCTTTTCCATCTGAAAGACGAGCTAATGTTCCTTGAAAACGCTGAATAGCAAGTTCAAGAATATCACCACCGTCTAAATTCATCTAGATCAAACAACGAACAATCCAAGATTCAAATAAAAAACCCTATTTTTCGTTCGTCTTACAGTACAAAATAATTCCGATTGATTCTTTTTATTATTTTTTTTGTCATTCAATAAATCGAATAGATAATTAAAATGAAGAATAATATCTCCTCGTGGTACAGTTTGATTTTTCGATAATAAAAAAATCACTTGACAAAAATTGCCTTCGTTTACATTCCAATTGAACGATTCATTACTCGAAACGACTAATGGATTTGTCACTTTATTCGGTTCAAGGATTGTTTCACGATTTTGTTCGGATGGTATTTGCGTTAATTTTTTGATATAATACAATATGTCACCAAGATTCTGTTTCGTTGAATCTTTCAAAGCGAGAAGTTTGACTGTCAATGTAAAATTATCCATCTGAAACTACGAAACAGAAAATTCAATTCTCTCGATTGTTTTTACATTTGACTAGACGAAAAAAAAAAAGAAACCGAAATCATATGTCGCTTTGTTTTTTAATCAAAATCCATGGATTCTTTTAGCATCCATTGTCGAGTGGATAGTTGTTCGTAGTAATGTCCAGCGATTTCATAGAGCCAATTTTGATCAATAACAGTTATATCCGACATGTACATTTTCGATGATTGAATTAATTCATTGAAGAGAATAGTTTTAGGCAGTTGACTTTGAGTCGTTTCTTGTGCTGCAAGAATTGGCGAGAGAATACATGATGGATGAAGAAAGAGTTCTTGTGTTGAACCACGAAATGTTCGATAAGTATATCCATCCATGGCAAGATGTGCAGCATTCATAAAGAATCCGTCAGTTAAACATTTGAGAACTGGTGTTACGTCGTAACCGGCTGTTGAAGAGATTTTCGAATTTTTTGATACTAAACGACGAAGAGATTTTTCTAACGAATTTTTGATATCGATGATACGTTTTAATGATTTGTAATTTAACATATTTCTATTTAAAAAAAACAAAGAAAAAGAATATGTTTTCAGTGAATAGTTTCGTGTTTTTACTTATCACAGAATTGTTGTGACATTGATTGTTGTTCAAATGCTTTGATAACATTGAGAACCGTAATGAGATCACCTTCTTGACAAGCAAATTTCGCGTGTAATTTCGTCGCACGATTTTTTTCACTCGGCGGATTGATAAACACATGTTTCACTTGAAGTGAAGCAACAATTCGTAATATTTCCTGAGTACATCCGTATTCTAACGAAATAATCAAAGCTCGTGCGTGTGTCGGATGCAATGGCAATTCAGCCATTTTCATTCCTAAATCAGCTGTTAAACGTGATTGTTCATCGACTGCACGCAAAGCGTAAAGACATTCGATGGCTTGGAGAAGATTTTTTGATGGTGGTGGCGATGGAAAATCAAATCGAACGATATTATGTATGCCGAGAGCTTTGAGTTGAAGTACAGCGAGAGCTAGATCACATCGTTGCATTTCAGGCAATTGAAATTCTTTCATTTTTTCGTATTCAGCCAATGGATAAAGACGATAGGCTTTGCCCGATCGAACACGACCTGCTCGACCAGCACGTTGCAATGCTGACGAACGTGTAATCGGTAAAGTTGTTAGAACTTCAAAACCAAATTCAGGATTAAATAATTTCAAACGCACGTATCCACAATCGATAACATAAACAATTCCTATTTGAATTCAAATATAGATATTTATTTAGAAATCAAAATGATTTTTACCTGGAATGGTAATACTTGTTTCGGCGATATTTGTTGCAACAATAATTTTACGAGTATTCGGTGGAGTTTTTTCGAAAACTTTCATTTGATCGATGAATTTCAAATTGGCATACAACGGTAGAATGATCAGTTTCTTTCGCTGATCTTTTCGTTTTAAATGTTGTTGTTCGTCACTCAAACGTTTAGCATATTCGTGTAATTCACGTGTTATTTGTAAAACATCATCTTGTCCCGAAACAAAACAAAGTATATCGCCTTGTTCATTGTATTTTTCTGTTTCATGTATTTGTATACATGTTTCAGCACAAGCTTTTCGATAATCAGGAACGGATTCTGTTGTATGAAAGATTTCGACGGGATATGAACGACCTTCGACGCTCATTATATAGCATTCGTCGAGTTTTTCTTCTTCGTCTTCGGGCAATTTTTCATCTCGAACGATAGGCGTTGTTTGATGTTGAAAAAACGAACGTAATCGTTCGCAATCGATTGTTGCTGATGTAATGATGAGACGTAGATCTCGTCGACGTCGTTGAATTTTCTTCAATAAACCTAAGAGAAGATCGGTTTGTATCGATCGTTCGTGTGCTTCATCGATGATAATGACATTGTATCGTGTTAATAATGGATCGTACATTAATTCACGTAGGAGAAGACCTTCAGTCATGACAATTAATTGCGTTAAACCACTTGAATAAACATCTTCGAAACGAATACGATAGCCGACTTCTTTGCCTAAGATAACATCAGTTTCATCGGCTATACGTTGAGCTAATTGAACAGTTGCAATACGACGTGGTTCAGTCATGCAAATTAATTTGTTATTACGTGTCCAACCACCTTCGAGAAGATACTGCGGGATTTGAGTTGATTTGCCACTTCCTGTTTGTCCAACGATGATTAATGTTCGATATTTTTCTAATAGATATAAGAGTTGTGCTCGATAAGCAGCGATTGGCAAATGACGACGATGCTGAGCAATGGACATGCTCGAATGTTGATACAGATCGACATTTTCTGTTGTTGAATCATGTCGATCGACGATCGATGATGATTGCTGTCGAGGTGGTCGAGCACTACCTGGTTTCCAAAATTTACTACCTGTATTATTATTATTGGATGTATTTTGACTAGTTGTTTGCATTTTTGTACTTTAAAATGCGTGTGTTTATTTCAAAAAGAAAGAGGAAATAGTCTGCAAGGTAAAACGCATAAAAAATCAAAGATTTCAACGTTATTTTGTTTTATTTTGCTGATCACTACAGGAATGGTGTATGATACCGAACCGATCGTAGCAATGACATGTAGAGGGCGTTATATTTTACATTCATTTCAATTTTTTTTCTCTTCGTCTACAATATGCTCAAAGATAGTTGAAGAAGTTTTTTATTTAAATACGAGATTGTCGATTCTTTTTTTGTTTGGTTATCTTATCTTCAATGACAAATTGAGCAACGATATAATATGTTTGTTCTATTCACAAAAAATACAATACAGGTAAGTCAACAAATCCAAAAATGTACGGAGGTTCAACCGTTATTCCATCCGGTTCCATCGACAAATCTAAAAGTAATGAAGATATTGCAGGCCGTATGCGGTTTTTGACTAAAACATTTGTATAAATATATATCTAGAGAGAGAAACGTGGTAATACAAGTTATATCTTCTCTTTTAGTCTTCAGTGGGTCTTATCAATCCAAAAAAATCACAACCAGTTCAAGTTTCAGATAATTATGTTAAATGGATGTGTTCACGATCTACTGAACATTCGCTATGGCAAAACGAAATGTATAGAACACCTCTATTAAAATATATTGCTAGAATTTATCAACAAGAAACATACATAGACAAATATTTCACTGAATTCAATGATAAGTTTCCTCAATTTGATGAACTTGATTTACTCAATGAATTAATCATGAAAATGAAAGAAAGACATGGTGTGTATTGTCAAAGGAAAATATCGGGGGAAATCTTATTGATTATTTATTATTTGTTAGATGCACGGATATCTCTTGATAAATGGAAAGATAATTCTCGAATCGAACGACGTTTAAAAGACATCAAATATATCTTCGATTACAAATATAAATACAGCTGTCTGAATTCCATTTTTATTGTAAAACCAGATCATATTCAAGAAATTATCGATCGAAAAATGATCAAATCATATTTTGATTTCGGTTGCGGCGATGGCATCATCACAGCCAGCATTGGAAAGTATTTAGGTCTAACTAAAGACAAGATTTTTGGAGGTGATGTTTATGAAGGACAATGTCATGATATTACATTTGTAAAATTGATTGAAAATCAATCGACAATCACGCTTCGTTAGTAAACATTAATAATTTATTTCTTTGATGAACATATTACGTGCTTATTTTGATATTTAGCAAATGATTCTATTGATCTTGTTACTGCTTTTGTTACATTTCATCATATATCAAATTTAGAAGAAACGTTGGCTGAATTGAAACGAATCGTACGATCAAATGGTTATCTTATTATACGAGAGCATGATTCGAAAACCGAGTTTTCTTATTCAACAAAGTATTTGAATTTCGTTCATGGAATTATGATGATTGCTGGAGTTGGTGAATTTGCTAATCATAGAGCTAATCTTTCGAATCAGAATCAAATTAATAATTGGTCAAGAACAAAATCATCGATTATCGATTATACAAAAACAATATGTTATCGAACTTGTAAAGAATGGCAACAACAACTTGAAACTGTTGGTTTTTATCTCTGCGCTACATTACACTATGGTGTTGATGGATCCAGTAACCCTCAAAATTTATTTTATGCTATTTATCAATTGAAGAAAACCGACAATTAAAGACATATTTATTCGTTTCTTTTTATTAATTTTTCACAAGTGCTCTTAATAAAAGAAAATTAAAAAAAAGAACAAAATATCAACTATCTCAGTGTTCTATAGATAAACGACTCTTCGTTGTACTCTCTTGACAACAAGCACACTATTTTGTGTTGATATAAAGAGAGAGACTGAAAACTTTCCTTTCACTAAATGATAAAAGACTCTCAACAAACCACCAGTATCACTGCAGATTCATAGGATGACTACTACGAATAATAGTGACAAAAAAGAACTTCTACAGAATTTAACAACTGTAAGCTTATAAACGTTATGTTGTATAAGTTTCTACGTATTTTTAATAGTTATTAACTGAACAAATCGAAGGCATAACATTGAATGAATTGGAAAATGTCTATAAAGTAGTTTTCGTTTTTGCTGTTGATTCAATCTTAATCAATATATTATTGTGTAATGATTTAGACAAAATTCGACAAAAGTATACTTGCTGAATTAATTAAATTAGTTTTTCCCAATAAACTTGGTAATCTATTCTCGATTACATCAGACGTGATAAAATTCATTGATCAAGAGTCGAATGAAGAAGTAATTCGTATTGTGAACCGATTATATAACTACTCTTGATATTGTTTTAGACTGGAAATCAATTGATACAACAGATCACTACATCAGGAATTGTTTCAGAAGATTTTTGTTATCACATAAATCCAATAATCTATTCGCAGACAAAAACATTTTCAGCTTATGTTTCGAACATTGATCAACGAGAGATGTTGATCTACGTACAACCAGAATGTCATCTATCATGGATGCAAGAATTAACTGAACTACTTGAGTATATATATCTAAATAATAGAGTTCATTCGAGATTTATTATTCATTCTTCTAGTGGTTATTATTCTCATTCTCAATCAGAAGATCTACTAGTGAAACATCCTTGTGTTGGTTTAGCATGTGTGAGTAAATATGACGAAGTATATCATCGTACACTTATCAGAGGAGATCAATCATCTAAATATGTTGTTCAATATGTGGACATTGGATTAACAATGGAAATTGAAAAAAGTGAAAAGCAATTTAAACATCTATTGAACTGTTTTGCAGAATATTATTGTATGACTATTCCTTGTCGTCTTGCCGATATTGAATTCAAATTGGAGAATTCACAAATGCCACTTGAAACTTATCAAGCACTCAAATCTGCGTTTGGATCTGGTGGTCCTTTTTACGTCATACCATTATATCAAACTCAGAATGTTTTCAATGTCAAAATATATGATTATTATCAACAGTGTTTAAATACTCTTCTTGTAGAAGCTAATCTAGCAGTAAATACACTAAACATGTTCATACATGATGCATTTTTGTACTTGTAGACTGAAATATCAACAACAACGACTGTCAACCTTGAAAATAATGAATCCCACAAAAATACTGATGCAGAGACAAAGACTGTGGACAAGTCAGTTGGTCTTCTTGATGAATATGATATGACAGAGAATGAGAAGGTTAGGAAAGAAAAAGCTTATAAATTCTGCGTAGTAAATTGAATGAATCTCTTTGCAGTATGACGAAGCCGCATCACCATTGCCTGACAAATCAAATTGTAAGTTTGTACCGAGACCTAGTCATTTCTGCACACGAAACTGTTGATTTTAGCTCGATATTCAAATTCATCAAAGCAAAAGAATAGTCATCATAATGGAAAAGGTAAGTACTTTAGAATACAATCTTATCAAAATATAAAATTCAAATCAAACTGTACTATAGATTTCGGTCGAAAATCTTTGCCAATAAAACAATCAACTGCAATGAATCAACATGATCCGATCAGAAATAACGATTTATCTTCAATGAAAATCACTGTTCATCAAGATGTATCGAAAACCTCTCGTCTTTTTACTTCGGCAATGAAAGTATATATTGCTCAATATACAAACAAGAAAATCTAACATTTTCTGATGATAGGATGCATTATTATCTAACAATAAATATATGAATCAACCAAAGGTGTCAAGTATGACGTTTAGTAATAGTAATCGAAAGATAGATGACCATTCCGAATGGATGTGTTGTTCACAATCAAACAAGCAATCATTATGGTCAAGTATGGAACATAGAAATGCTCTATTGAAATATATTGGACGAGTTTACAATCAAGTTACTAATATGTACCGAATATTCACTCAATTAAAGGATATACATGGTCTCGATGAACTTGATATACTTAATAGATTAATTATCAATGCAAAACAACGACAACGTATGAATCTATTCAATCAAAACTAAATATATCTTCGTTGTTTTATTTCTAGAAGCACAAAACTCATTCAATAACTGGAGAGACAATTCTCGAATCAATCGTCGTCTCCAAGATTTGAAAATCATTTTTGAATATAACAGCAATTTTGCACCATCCAATCATCCTTTCATTATTGATGCCAATGGTCATGAAAGAATCATTGAAGGACCAAATATAAAATCCTATTTTGATTTGGGTTGTGGAGATGGAACTATTACTGCTGAAATTGGTTGTCGTTTAGGTTTATCAAAAACGAATATATTCGGAGGCGATGTATTCGAAGTACAAAATGAAAATATTACATTTATAAAATTGAATGAGAACGATTCTAATATCAAGCTTCGTAAGTAAAATTTTCTCTCATAATATATCTATGTGTGCTAATCATTCATTTCTAGTTGATAATCAAGTTGATCTTGTGACATCATTTGTTACATTTCATCATGTATCGGAACTACAGACGATACTTGCAGAATTAGTTCGAATTCTCAGAGTGGGTGGTTATCTTATTATACGAGAACATGATTGCGAAAACAAACAATCCTTATCGGCTAAATATCTGAATTTCGTACATGCAATCATGATGATCGCAGGCGTTGGAGAATTTGCTGATTCTCAACATGCAAAAAACGATGACTATGAGAATTGGGACAAACAGAAAATGGATATTATAGAATACACGAAATCCATCAGATATCGATCATGTTCTGAATGGAACAAAGAACTAAACAATGTTGGATTTCGTCATCGTGCTACGTTACGTTACGGTGCAAATGGTTCTGAAAATCCTCAAAATCTATTCTATGCAGTTTATCGACTGGAAACGAAATAGATCACTTTTTGTTTTTGTTTTTCAATATTTGATTTTTCTTGATTGATATTCTTCTGAAAATGCAGTAAAAATTGACATTTTATTTAGATAAAAATATTATTTCGTAACGATCTTATGCAGAAAGAAGAAGAGGATTGGACGCCAGTGTTAAGTCGATCTCGTAAACCACCACGGAACGATTTTAATTCAAAAGGTGCACAGGAAAATGAAGATAAAGTTCTAATTAAAAAACTTCAAGAAAGAAATAAAATACTCGAAGAACAAGTGATACGATTTCAAGCTCGAATTAAAATTTTGGAAGATCAAATTAAAGATCTCCGTCGTGACAATTCCAAAGTCAATGAAGTAGTAATCACATCATCAAACTTAATAGATCGTTCGGGAGCGGTAGGAACAGGAAATCGTATGTTTAGTCGATGGATGAATTCCAGAGAAGAGAATAAATCTTTATGGGCAGACAAAGCGTTTTGTAATCCTTTGATTTCTTACATTGGTTCAATTTATGGACAAAAAGGTCATATTTATCGTATATTAGAACCGCTTAGAATACAGTTCAATAAATCTGATGAACTTGATCAATTGCATGCAATCATCAAAGAACTAGAAAAACAACCAGGTTTTAATTAAATAACGAATATAAACATGAAAAATGATTGTTCTATTGAGTAGGTGCCATGAATTCACTTGATGCGTGGCGAGAAAAACGATCAAACAGGCGTTCAGATGAATTGAAGATTATTTTCGAATATGATACTATATCTTCAGCAATACTTGCAAATTGGAAGATTGAGATAGCATCTAACTTAACAAAAGTCATTGATCCAAAAGGTATCAATGGTTACTTTGATTTGATTTGTCGAGATGGTGAAACGACAGCTGAAATTGGTCAATATTTGAATTTGAATAAAGAAAATATTTTTGGTGGAAATGATTACGATAGCGATAACGATAAAATAACCTTTACAAAGATCAATCTTAGTCAATCAACTATTGAGCTTGGTAAATAAAATAAATAAATAAAATCGAATAGAAGTAATGTTAAATATTTTTAGCTGATAATTGTGTTGATTTGATTACATGTTTTGTTACTCTTCATCATGTTCCACAATTGAATTCAATGCTTCTTGAATTGACTCGTATCTTGAGACCCGGTGGTTATCTTATTCTACGAGAACATGATTGCAAAAAAGCATATTCACTTCGAATGAAATATCTCAATTTTATTCATGCATTTATGATGATTGTACGAATTGGCGAATTTGCTCATGTTAGCCAAACACAAAATGAATCCACTGATTGGAAACAATTAAAAGCCGACATTATCAATTATACAAGTTCCATTCAGTATCATTCTCGTGACGAATGGAAGACCATGTTAGAAAACATTGGATTTCAATGGAAAGCAACATTAGAATACGAATCGGACAGAAATCCACAAGCATTATATTATTCTATTTTCCAATTTAAACACTAAATCAATTACATTCCTTTCTATTCAGAGTATCTTGATCATAATAAATCTTTGCTTAATTGAACATTGTTCTCTCCATCTGATTAAGTTAACTTGTGAATGGGAATTAAGTTTTTTTTTTGAATTTTTATTTTCTCTTTGAAAGCAAAACAAAAAAGCGAGAAAAAAACAAGACATGAGTGATAATCGAGAAGAGAAAGAAAGAAATCATGTGGACAAAACAAGAGAAACAAATCGGAAGCGTCAAATTATCAGGCAAGAAAAACTAATCTCAGTTGACTTTGATTTTTGTATGTGAGTTTTTTTTCCTTCTTTCTTTCAACTAATGTTTTTACCACTCGAATCAACAAAAACAAGACAAAAATTACTGTTGAAGAATGTGTTCTGAACTAAGAACAGCATAAAAAAAATGTGATTTTTTTTGTGTTTTAAATGAAGATTGCACGCAGTTAATCACCCTTCGAATAACAAAACAAACAAATGTCTAACCCATGACCTTTAAGTCTACGAAAAGAAGAAGAAAACTATGAATAGTAAAAAGCATGCGAATATCATCATCATCGTTATCCTTAAACTTTTGTTATGTTGTTTCAATTTTGCAAATAAGTGAACAAACAATTAGTGTTAAGGTTGTTAGAAAACAGAGATCTAATATAAGAAATGAAAAACAAACAGATAAATAATCGGAGATAGGAATAAGAGTAATAAGAAAGAAAAGAAAAAAAAACAAACGAAAACAATCAAAATGAAAATCTTTTTTTTTCCCTTATGTTCTTTTCAATTTAAGAAAGTCGACGAGCTTTCGCTGGTTTCTTTTTCGACTGAGATGTTGCTGTCGTTTCGCCCGAATTACTTGTCACATTTGATGATGAATTATTTTGTTCATCAAAATTTAATGTCTAAAAACAGACAAATCAAATTCCATTCCTTTTTCTTCAGTCTATTTGATGATTTACGTCATTTTTCTTCGTATTTTTATAGTTGTTATTATTTTGATCATTTCCATTGACATTAATATCTTTTTCTGTCAATGCTTTTGGATTTCGAAGAGGAACAATACGTTCAACCTTGACAATATATTGTTCATCTTGATCTCGTTCAGGCCATTCACCAATATCGTTAACAGAAAACGATGGTTGTTTATTCAATGCTTGTTTCCACCAGTCATCACTGGCTGTATAACGATTTTCACTTGTTGAAACTAATTGACAAACTTCAATGGGCTCAGGCGGTGCTTGTACTGCTGCAAGTATAGTCGGAGCATCGGCAATTGCTGTTGGTTCAGGATCAACTTCAACTTTATTTGTAAACGATGAATTATCTTTACTTGATGGTGATGATGGAACTTGAGTTGCTCGTTTTTCTGATGCATTTTTTCGGTTTGATGTAGTTGTTGTTGTTGTTGTTTCTTGTTGATTACCGTTTGATGTTTCCTTTTTGCCTTTGTTTTTGTTACGATTATTAACTTGTTTGCTACCTTGTGTAACCCATTGGCCTTCATCTTCTTGTTCACTATCAACATCGACATTGGCTGGTGCACGTTTAACTTCTGTATTAGCAACAACTGTTTGTTTTTTATTTTGACCTGTCGTATTGACCTTGTTATTTGCGTCATCTTATTAGAAAAAAAACAAGGAAATAAAGTCAATTCATTTGATCTTATTCTCTCAAATATCGTAATGATATACTTTTTCCGGTAGTTGCTTGCTTATTAACAGCGGGTGCAGCATTAGCTTTTGCTTGTTTTTTCTTTGCATCAGCAGTTTGAGCAACATCAGCATTTTGTTGTTGTTGTTGTTTTGCAGCTGATTTAACACCATTGGCTGAGACTGGAGATTTGTTATTTGCATCAGTGGCTGTCACTTGTTTACCTGCAGGCGTTTTATTTGATGTTGTTGTCTGAAAAATGAAATTCAAGAATGTTTTTGACATAAAAGAAATATTTATTCTTCATTATTATTAATAGAAAACCTTTTTTGTTGGTGTGACAAGTGGAGCTTTTTCTTCTTCTTCTTCACTTTCTTCGGATTGTGAAGTTGATGTTGGTGTTGCAGGTTTAACCGGTGCTACATTGGCATTCTTTTTCGTTTTGTTATTCGTTTTCTTTTTATTGGCATTTGTTGTTGTTTCAGTTGGTTGTTTTTTATTAGTATCTTTGGATTTTTTGTCTTTCTTCGAAACTTGTTTTGTCGATGAAAAAATTCGAGCTGAAACTGTATAAAGTAGAATTAAAGCGAGAAGACCGACAGCAACAATGCCGACAACCGAAAGTGAGGCACTGCTTGTTAATTGTTCAAAAAATGATACTGATGCCATCTAAAAATGATTCGAAAAGGCAACTTTTTGGTACATCCGTTCGATGTTCTATTAAATAAAGAAAAAACACGGCAATGAAGTAAATATAAAATGGCGAATGAGAGATTTGGCAAAGATAATTTAGATTCGACAGTAGTTTAGTCAAATAGTAATGAACGAATTGATGATAAGTTGTCGTCATCAGTTTATCTCACTGAAGTTTTTGTTTTCTGCCGACAAAAATAATCGATAGTCTGCATGAGAAAAAAATAATAAACTGAGAAGTTTAATATGGCTTCCATTGAACTTGAAAATGTGCACGATTGATATAGATGGCAGTAGAAACGTTTCTGTGACAACTTTGAAAAGGAAAATCTTTTTCGAAAAAAATTCGTGAAAAGACAAAAAAATTTTCTCGAGCAAAAATAATTATTTTTTCATTCCGAAATTGGCTCGTTGATTTTGATTGGATATCTAGAAATAACTTCGATCGATCGATGATCGTTCTTCTTTCTTTTTGTTCTTCTCATCAGCTGGCTAACTGAACTCGAGCTTGAGAAAGACGCACGTAACCTCGAGTCAATAGATTTCTTGTTCAAGGTTTCGCATTGAAATTCTTGATCGATTATTTGAAAGTTATTCGTTCAATAAAACATTCAATCATTATTACTTTTAGATCTAAACAAGAATAACGGCTGAATGAATGCCGTGGTCGCTGATTCTTCTATGTTTATCGGCGATTCTTTGGCCTTATTCTCTCTTTGTCAATGCTGATGAACATTTATCTTCATTTGGTATCAAAAATTATCATGTTATTCGCGCAATTCATGATGAAACAACCCTCAGTCATCATCGACGAAAACGTTCGATCATTGAAAGCAATCCCAATCGTATTCTTACTCTTCAATTAGATCACAAGTATCGAAATTTCTTCTTGAATTTTCGTTTTTTTTTGTTAATTGTTCTTCGTAGAAATATAACTTTAATTTTAAAATCTACAAATGAATTCTTCGCATCCGATGCCGATATTCACCTTGGATCGTCAGATTATCTCCCGATAAATTCCTCAATTCTCTACGATGGTTATGTGTTAGATCAACGTGATTCGTCATATGTCAGCGGCGGATTCTATTCGAATTGGTTCGATGGAACGATTAAACTCTCGAATGAAACCTGGCACATCGAACCAACACGTAAATATGGTTTGAATTTAGTTGATCAAGGTCCATCGATCATTTACAACGCGCTTGATGTTGACATGACGAAATATAATAGTAAAAATCCATTTCGTTCGAAGCGTTTTCTGAGTGATGATGACGATGATGAATCATTTTGTGCTTGGGAAAATCATTCGAAACGAAAGCAAATGGCGAAAGAAAGCGAAAATTTAGTCAACGATTATGTTCGATCAAAACGAGAAACAACAACAAATAAAATCGAACGAGAACGAACTTGTTGTTATATTTACATACGTGTTGATCCAACATTATGGGATGTTGTTTATAAAAACGAAGGACTCAATGAAAAAGAACCAACTATCCACGCCATTGTCACATTTCTCTATCGAACAGTCACAGCAGCGAATGCTATTTATCGTTCATTGAAATTCGAATCGAACGGCGACGTTCTCTATCGGTTTACATTGCGAATTAAACGCATTCGGATCTTAACACCTGATGATTGCGGACATAGGAATTTAAGTTTAAGTGAGACGAATATTTGTCGGTCGTTTCTCGACTCAAATGTTTTGTTAACATGGCATTCGGCGGAGAATTTTGCCGATTATTGCTTAGCGTATATATTTGCTGCGCGAGATTTCGGCGATGGAACATTGGGTTTAGCTTGGATGGGAAGTACGGCATCGAATAGTCGTGGTGGTATTTGTGAGAAGCCAGCGAAAGATATTTATGAAGGACAACGCGTGACGAAAACATTGAATACGGGAATGATAACAGTTATCAATCATAATACGAGAACGTCATCGTTGATGACGGAATTGACATTTGCTCATGAAGTTGGACATAATCTTGGTGCTGAGGTTTGAATTCAATGGTTTTGTGTGAGAATAGATTGAGAAGATGTTGTTGATTTTTGTAGCATGATGATGAGAAATGCGATGGTGATGCAATCAATGGACATTATATAATGTATCGACGAGCAACAACCGGTCTCGAAGAGAATAACAACAAGTTTTCCAATTGTAGTATGGACAAAATGGGACCTGTTGTTATTGCAGTTAAAAATCAGCTCGTTGGAAAAATCAATTGTCTCACTGGTAGGAGGATTAGAAATTGATTCTTTGTTTTATTGAGTTTTTTTTTGTTTGTTTTGAATTAGAATGTGCTCAAGTTGGATATTGTGGAAATCGTAATGTTGAAGATGATGAAGAATGTGATTGTGGTTTTACATCTGAATGTACCGACGATTGTTGTTATCCAGCTGGTGGACCAGATGCCAAATTAGGTTGTAAACTAAAACCAGGAGCTCGTTGCAGGTTGATCTCTCTCCGTATTTTGCTTAAATTCATTTGCATTTTTTCGTCAATTTAGTCCATCGAAAGGGCCCTGTTGCTCCGATCAATGTACATTTCATCCAACAACTCACATTTGTCATAAAGATAAAGCTAGTCAAGATTGTATCGGCAATGTTCGTTGCGAGTACGTTCGATTTAACGAATCGTTTCAATTCTATTTGTTGTTTTCTTTCAGCGGTATTGGCGCAACATGTCCATTGAATGACACACAATTCTTCAAGCCAACAAATACACCTTGTAATCAATTTACACAGCTTTGTGATCGCGGGGAATGTAACAAAAGTATTTGCACATTGATTGGCAAAAGTGAATGTACATTAACGATACCAAATGTCGAAGATCCGTTGAAAGAACGAGGTGTTGATCGAGAATTTTTATGTCATATCGGATGTTTTGATAGTAGGACAAGTCGATTTTTGTGAGAAAAGAAAAGAGAAATAAATGTTTTTTGTCTTAGCTCGAACGAATTCATGTATTGATACATTAGAACTTCGTATGCCGAATAATCATAGTCTAAGTGGTTTTGGTTACAAACATCGACCTGGTTTGTTTTGTTTTGTTGTTATTTTTGAAATGCAAATGATTGTTGATTTATTGAATATAGGACATGCTTGTGCTGGCACGGCTGGTTATTGTGATGTTTTTGGCAAATGTCGAGCTGTGGACGCTGAAGGTCCGTTAACTCGATTGAAAAATATGTTACTCAATGAAGAAAATATTCGCACATTAACACAATTAACTCAGGTAGAAAATAGTCGCGAGAGAATATTATTTTATCGATGTTTTTCTTTCCAAAGGAATACTGGTGGGCATTTGTCTTGGGTATATTAGGTTTAATTGGTTTTATGAGTGTTTTTGTTAAAATCTGTTCTGTTCATACACCATCATCAAATCCACGTTTAAAACCAGCTCGAACTCTTTCATTAAAACGCGGAGTAAGTTGTCGTTGTATTGATTCATGGTTCATTGAAAATTTCTGTTTGTTTAGTCTCATGGTCCTCGACATCATGGCGGACAACAATCTCGGCAACCTGCATCTTCATCAACAGCAGCAACAACAGGCACTGAATTAACTTCTTTGCAACACTCTCAACAAGCGCAGCCAAAAAGACAACCGAAAGTGTTTGTACGTGGAGCCAATTCGTCAGATAAACAACAGATACGTACTCAATCAAATAAAAACAAGCCAACTCGTGTATAATTCGACTTTTGTCTTGTCTGTTTGTTTTACTCGTTAGAACAGTAACACTTTTCATTACGAATGTCTTGAATTCTTACATTCCTTCAGATAAATCAGGACTTCTCTGCATATAGCTCAACACTTACTCAGGCGCATGTTGCACTTTTCTTCTTCTTCTGCTCCTTATTCATTTTCATATTCATATAGTCAAATAATCTGTTGTTGGTCTTTTGTATATTTATCTCGTTATGTTTGTATTTATAACCAGATGATAAATCTAGATGGCATTTTCTCTCTGTACAATAAGCTCGATCTTTTTCTTTTTGTTACTTTATGATTGCTCACATTTTTTTTTCTGATAGTTTATGGAAAACAAAAATAGAATTTGGTTATATATTTCTTTGTCCAGAAACGAATTTGTAGTGCCTTCTAGATGAAAATCTCAAATATCTTCTTCATATTTGTTCTTATCGTTGATTTAATAAAAGAAAAAAACTACGAATCTTTGTTAAAAGTACACGTTCGATTGTCACATGTCCTTGAGAGTGGGGGAGTGTAGAGATGTGGGCTGTTTATCGGGTAACATATGCTAATAAAATCGATTTCGACAAAAACATCATTAAATACCTCGATTGCCTTTCAAAGGAAAAAATGATTTTATGATCAGATCTATAATATGTATATTTTATTTTTTGTTATAAGAACGAATGAGACAAACAAAATTTTAAAAAACGAGATTTGGCTGCAGAGTTAAGATTGTTCTTGAGGCTTTTGAGAGTCTAAACAAAAAAAACGAATAAATGGCAATTAAATTCATAATCATGAAAAAACCTACTTTGGCTTGCTGTTGAGGTCGAATCACCAGCACTATTGTCGGCATCTAAAGTAAACAAAAAAAAAAGGTCAATTATCTTTCTCAACAACTAAATAATGGGAATGCGAAAATAGACAAGCATAACTAATATAAATATCCCGATCCATTGAATTTGAATGATGAAATTACCATGTGAGAAATGATTGTGGATCAATTTGATCTACTTTGTCTTCATTATTCTTAGATTTTGTATAAACGATAGGAAAATAACAGAATAGTTTTAAAAAATCAACAATACATCTTTCATTTATTTGTTCATTCATATAAAAATATTGAGTATTTTGTCTCGAGTTCATTGAAATCAATGAATCAGTACGTTTTCTCAGTTTTTAGTCACGGTTGGCCGAGGTGGTAGAGCAAACATCTTACTTTGTCGTGAGGCGACAGGTGTAGCGACTGTTGGAGTCATTGGTCCACCCGATTTTCTCGTCAAAAGACTGTTAAAAAAGTTCGCTAAAGCTCCTTCATTGGCCGCAGCGTTACCACCACTTCCACTAACACCACCAACACCAACGCTTCCACCAGTCGGTGTTGTTCCCTAGACAAAAATTTAAAAAAATGACTTTATCAGATCGATTTTCGACTTGTACCGGTTGAGTTCTCGGTCGGCCAGGCATCGATGGCGTTTGAGAGCCGAGACCACCAGTTACACCTGATGGTACGGCGTTTCGAGCGAGAACTGGCGTTGAATTCTCATCCTGAAAGCGAATTTTTTCTTTTTTTTACGAATGAAAAACAAACAAAAAGAAAATTTACAGATCGTGAAGGTGACGCAGCTCGATTGAGTGTCAATTGAAGACGAGATAAAAATTCTTGATCATCTTCTGCGGTGATCACTTCATTATCTCGTTGCAATGGCTAAATACAAAACGCGAGAAAACAATAAAAAATTCATTTGGAAAACACGAAAAATTTACTCGTCGAACAACCGGTTTGACAAAAACATCTGAATAACTATCGGTCGATTTAAGTCGATGAAGATTCTCTACTAAAATATCGGCTTTCTTCAAATTATCCCAGCCCGAAGGAATAAAAATCCCATCTCGATCAACAATTGCTGCCGATGATGTAAACGGATAACCGTAACATTTGTGAATTATATATTTATATAATTTATCGATGTTCTTTTTCTCTTTAACAGATGTATAAAACAAAGCAGCACCGTCTGAAATCACGAAACAACAACACGGAACCTATTCGATTCAAAATACGGATCGCACCTACATTCTAAACAGAATTTTCTTAGATTGTATTGCATGAAATCGAAGTGTTCATCTTTGTAATCATTTTCTTTTTCGAGTGTCGGCATAATGTCACACTAAAATCATCGATTTTTCAATTCGAATTTTCTCGAATTCACTCGAATTCTACTTTGGTTATAACAACAATCACGGGAATGCCAAGTGAGTTCGTTAGAACTCCATCAGGAAGCGGCAAAACAACTTGTTCATCACCATTATTCACACTCATTGGTGTCGTTGTCGATGCAATTGAAACCGACGAAATCGAATTCGGAATTCGACCGTTTTTAAGTGTAACTGATGATGATGATGATGCGATCATGATCGATGCATCATTCGGCTCGATGTAATGTTGAAAATCGTGTTGAAGATGTTCGCGAAGTTCTTGTAAACGTGCTGGATCGATTTGTAATCGATCGATATGTTCTTGAACGAGTGTCGTCCATTTCTGTAGAGTTGAGAGTAACGACCATGGTTGAGTCATGCTCGCAACGAGAACTACGATCGTGTCGTCTAATGTATCTGGTTTAATTGCAAATTTAAGTAATGGTGTTGAACAGGTCACATCACCATCGAGAATCCAAACGCCGAGTTTTGGAGTATCTAAAATGGAATTCGTGATTTGCTATTTTTGTTTTTTTATGTTTAAATACCATCTCGATCGTCGTCTCTAACGTCGATATAATGATATTCTAAGCCAGCTCCTCGTTTTGGATCGTCATTGCCTTGTAATTTGGCGACTAATGTTGTTCGACCACTTTCATTGTCGCCTAAGACAACGATTGTTTTTGTTGCTGGAACTTTTTTGGTTGATGATTTTACGTCACGTAATATCGATGCCCTAGAACAACGTCACATTTTGAATAAATACACAGACAAATGAGCTCGAGTTTACCAAATATTTTGTTTTTCTTCGGAATTCGTCGCGTTATCTAGAGATTCAGTCATCGTCATCGTGTAATTGATATTTCTGAAATAAGGAGAGCAAAAGAGAAAAAATATTGTTATTATAAACGCATCAGCAGTTAATATTTAATCAAAAATCCAATGGAAAGAAAAGCGAAAAAATGGCTAAAAAAAGAAAACTAAACAAAACAATCTGTCGCATTTCATGTTCCATTTTTCGACTTATCATCGATTGACAATGATTGTTGATAGACAGACGTGATCACGATGAAAAGCAAGCACAGTTGGGAATACGATTAATGGTTACTCGCATACTACCAATAGAACTTATTTACTAAACCTCCTCGTCGATTTATTTGTGATTAATACGTCCGCTGAAACTGATACGAAAAAAAAACATCATCGATAGAAAGACGAATGCCAATCGTGTTAGTTATTCTATACTATGTGTGTGGCGCCCTCATAAGGATCTTCTTAAGTTAAAATTAGAGACGATTTCTTCTTCGAAATTAGTAAAAGTTTAGAGATTTATTGCTCGAGTTAATTTTTTCATTAGAATTTGTCAAAGGTCGCCACATTCGCTTCAACGCCATGCGACTGCTGTAGGTTTTAGAATGATGATTCTTTTGGTTTGATTATTGAATATTCAGAAAGAACAACAGAGAAGCTTTTATTAGGATGCATAAAAAATATTTTTTAAAGTTCTTTATGCGTAATTTTGATGATACAAAAAAAAATTAATCCTGTAAAGTAAATCAATCGTAAGTGATCACCTATCATAAGTGGCGGGATCATAATAACTCCGTAATAATATATTCACAATTTCTCGACCATTATTTAATGTGTTGCGTATACATAAAGCTACCATGAATTTTGAACAAGTCTACAATATTTGGACGGTAAATCAGCAGGTCATTAAAAAATTCCAACATTTCTGATTTTTCTTTCTTAAGATATGGCATTGTTGGATTGGTGGGCATAAAAATAAGATACAGAAATTTTGAAACAGGTTCTGCATTGGTATAAAAAATATGCTATTCTGAATGCATCATTGATCTCACAATACAATATGATAAAACTTGCGACACGCGCTCTGTTAGTAGCAGCTACGTTAATCATACGCTTAACTGATGAGCGAATATATATATAATGAAGAAATTTTAGCATATTTCTTGGTCAGTTTCATTCTGAACGCAGTACGGTATTTAGTGTAATTTTGTTGGTCCTTTATGTCGATATCTGTCTTTTTCCGTTTGCAAAGTTGAATATTTAAAAATGAGAAGAAAAACTAGCATTTTAAACTGGGTAAATTTTCATTGGCAATTGAAGTCAACCAATAACATTCGATTCCACACTAAATGTATATGAATTCTGATTTTCTGGCTTTTACCTTCTCTTTCTCGATCTGTACTAGAGTTTTCATTTTGTCTAATCTTCGATTCCCATTGAATTCAATTAAAAATGTTTCGCTTTATCAGCGCAAATAGTCGAACAGCCATCCTATCAAACAATATTCTCCTTCGATCGACTCGTTCGTTTGCAAATCAACAAAAAAAAGTCGAAATTCACTCAACAGAAAACACTGTAAGATCTTTTATCTTGAATCTCCGATCAATTCGTTTAATTTTCAGTCAAAAACACGTCCAATTCCTCTCTCAAACTCTCGTCGATTGAACGTCAAAAAATTATTCGCCGACGAAAATGCAACAGAAACAATAAATCCCACGACTCCTCGTCGTGAAAAACTCGCTCGTTCATCGCCATTCGACGACGCCACACGTTTAGCCGCGAATCTTTCGACTCAAACTCGATACGAAAACGACATCGCCTCGGTCAACGATTTCGAAACCGAGGAACGTCGTCGCCGCACAAACCGACAAACTCAAAACAAAAAATCCGACCTCGAACAACAAGCAAAACGCAAAATCTCGAAAAGTCCCACCGAATCCGATTTAATCGAACCTAAAAAACAAACAAAACAACCGAAAAACGAACGCTCAGTCCCAATATACTCATCGCAGATTCAAGACGCGAATACAATCGACGATTTTTTCAAAATCTTCGATAAATACGTCATTCCAACTGAATTCGCATTGGGCTTGCAAAGATTGTGTCAATTGGCGTTGGATGATGAAAATAATGATCTCGTTCAACGCTACGCACAATTAGAAACCAATCGACAACGTTTCGAGTCGCTTTTGCTCGGTTTTGTATGTCGAATAGTTCGATTTAGTTTGGAAATTGAATCGGAAATTCTTCGATTTTAGATTAACAAATTCAGTGATCAGGAATTACTAACAGCGATTACATTTGTTTCGAAATATTATCCCGAAGATAACGAGTTTACCGAGAAGTTTTCGCTTTTACTTTCGTCTCGTTTAAGACGAATCAATGTTCATCAAGTAAAACAAAGATTTTTCTCGTTGGAAATCGTTTTTTTCTTTTGCCTTAGATCGTTCGAATTCTCGAAGAGTTCAAATCATCTCGTCATACAGCTCAATGGATTCATCGAGTTTACAATCGTTTATTATCGTTAGCTGAAGGTCGTTACTTTGAATTCGATAACATTCGTGATATTCTCGCGTTAACACATAAAATTTCGTATAACGATCGTTTAATTCAACGATTAGACGAACGAATTCTTGAATTAACTGATAATTTAACATTCGACGATTGGTTTAAGATTTTAGTTAATAAATCAATGTTAAAACGACGTGATCGAACAATAATTCGAGCTGCTTGCTATCATTTACTTAAACTCGCCGAATCATTTGTATTTCCAATAGAAAAAATCAAAGATTGTCTACTTGCATGTGCAATGTTAAATATACGAGAGAAGAACTTCTTAGAACGGTTAAGTCGAGATGCTTTCGAGCAAATCAAACAAATCAATGATCCATTTATCGTAAGTTTTTTTTTATTATTAAAACCAAATGAGCGATTTAAAAGAACGTCAAAAACGCTACTTGAGGTTCCCAATGATAAACGATTGTGTTTTTCAGCTTCAATCGATTATAACATCGATGGGAACACTTCGTTTACGTCATTGTGAATTGCTCGATGCATGTGGACGAATGATTTCGGAAAATTTGATTCAATTTCAATCATCGATTCCAGCATTTATTCGAACATGTGCTGCGGTGAATTATGCGCCGTCTAGTTTGAAAAAACTCGTGGAAAATCATTTTCAATTGAACGAAATTTCATCGGATGAAATTCGAAATCAAATTGATTTAGTTTGGTCTTTAGCTATTCTCGATCTTGCCAATCAAAAACACGTTCAAACAGTTCTTAGTCAAGATATTTTTCAATTAATACAGAGTAAATTCACGATTGATTGTTTGTCAAATAAAATACAAGATCTTTCGTCTTAGATGACGTTTCGAATTCGAAAATAGCGAGTGCATTGAAATTATTAGCCATTTATTCTTATAGTTTACAGAAATTTTCAACGAAATTTCTCAAACCAACATTTAATGTCGAACAATTAGCACAACAATTAACATTAAAACATTCGAATGCACAAGATCAACTAGCGAAAACAATCACGACATTTGCAGCAGAAAATCAATATTCGAAATTCAGTGTTGTTACATCGAATATGATCGTTCTTGGTAGGAAATTTAGCTTTTATTTTAATAAAAATCTAGTTGATTGATGTAGATTGTTTAATGATTGTCGATAAAAATGGTACACCTCAAGATTTGAATACGGTTCTTACGAATGGAGATTCGAGTTCCACGAATGGACAAACAACATTTAATAAAGTTCGAATCGATCAAAATCGATTCAAGTAAAATTTAACAAAAACCGAAATTTTCAACGAATATTCTTCGTTTTCGTTTAGAGTGGCTATTAAATGTCTTGATTATCAGGATAAAACTCTACTAACCAATTCGGTATCGGGTTCGATCGCATTGCAACTACGTTTGTTGAGTTCACTTGGTTATAAATGTGTACCGGTGAGTTTCATCTTCTTCGTTTTTTTTTTATTTTGACTAATTCGATTTCAGATTCATTATGATGAATTTATGAAAATTCAAGTTCCGAATGATCGAGTTAAATATGTTCAACGGAAAATCACCGAAGCGATTTCGGAGAGCAAATAAAAAGATTCATTGTTTTTGTTTTTTCTCTTTCCCGTTTGTTTGTTTTTCATAGGCAAATAAAAGAAAGCACATTTCAACAAAAGATTTGACTATTGACTGACAACGTATATTTTCAAATTGATTATCTTCTTAATTCGACTAAATAATAAATAGATACGCGAATAACAACAAAAAATAAGAATACAGAAATTCATAGAATAAATAAATATTTATCGAACAGAAAAAAAAGAGAGAGTTTAATCTTCATCATCATCATCGTCATCTTCCTCCTCTTCTTCATCTGAATCATCTGAATCATTAGCTGTAGTTGTGGCTAATGCACTTGAACTAACCGTGTTACCATTCGTGGTCATATCTTCACCCTAATCAATAAAAAAAGAATGGAAAAATTTTGTTTTTTGGTTTTCTAACTTCATCTGATTCTTCGTCTTCGTCTTCGTCTTCATCGTCATCATCGACTTCCATACTTTTGGATTGTTGTGGAGCTGGTTTTGGTTTATTTGATTTCTTTTGTGATGATGGTTTTTGTTGGATGCTTTTCTTTGCTGGTGGCATACTTTTCTTTTTCATTCCGCTACTAACCGATGAGCCACTTGATTGTGGTTTGATCATTGGATACATTTGTGTGCCACGTTGCGATTCCATACTGCCGGCATTTTCACCTTCGATTTTCGTTTTTTTTGGTAAAAGTTCAGTACGAATATGCGGTAAAACACCACCTTGAGCTAAAACAATCGGCTGGAAATGGCAAAAGAAAAATGAAAGCTGTTTACCAATGGTAACACCTTCTAATAATTTGTTTAATTCTTCATCATTTCGAATGGCTAATTGAAGATGTCGAGGAATAATACGTTTTTTTTCATTATCACGTGCTGCATTTCCAGCTAAATTTATTTTTCAAATCAATTTTTGTTCGAAAACAAAAAAAACGAATCTACCTAATTCGAGAATTTCAGCAGTTAAATATTCCAAAACAGCCGCTAGAAAACAAAATCGAATTAGGTTGTTCGAACATATTTTTCAAACGATATTCTCACCGAGATAAACCGGTGCACCGTCACCAATTCGATCTCCATAGTTTCCATGTTTAAGAAAACGATGCTAAATAAATTGTTTTTCTTTTGAAAAAAGTTCAGAATTGAAAAAAACAAAAATCTACCACACGACCAACAGGAAACGTGAGACCAGCTCGGCTACTTCGAGATGATGATTTCGTTTCTTTTGTTTTATTTTTCATTGACGACATTGTTGTATTATTACTTTTTCCGCTCATGATTTCGATTTGTTTTTAAACTAAAGCAAATTCAATTGAAATGTTTATTTATATCGAAATTCTATTCATTTTTGACGACGATTCAACTCGTAACTGATACACAACTATGACGGATAGAATACTAAACATTCTTTCTTTCTTTCTTTTTTCTCTCGACCGTTTCGATTCTGATTTTCGAAATGAAATATCTTTTGTTTTTTTTTCCAGCGCGTAGTCTAAAAAAAATCAGATTTCTTCTGAATGAATGAACAATGATAAATCGAATTGTCGAAGATTTTCTCGAGATTATTTAACGATTTCTCTCGAACCAGATATTCATCTATCGAATGATGAACAAATTCATTTCGATAAATGTCTTTCGAATCTATTCGACATTTGTCATTTATCTTTAATATTAAATTGTACACTTGTGTCCGTTTCATCAATCTCAGATACAACAGATCTCAGTCGAGACTCGACACGTTTAAATCATTATCTACGTGTACGACAACCGAAAAAATTCTATTGGATGCGTAATATTAAACAAATGTATTTAAAATTACGTTTTCCAATGAATTCAAACGAACAATTCACCGCTAATCTAATCGAATTTCATTCACGTAAACGTTTGCCTTGTTCAGCACGTTGTTCAATCGAACAAATCAAACCGATTGTTTTAATTTATTATATTGAAGAACATCAGTTAAGATTAAATATTCGAGGGATGAATAGTTTACTTCAATTGAATATTTCCTCAGAAATGAATTCAGCTCATGATTTGCCACGAGGCGTCTATTATAAATGGTCCGATGAAGGACACATTCGTTCGACGACGATTCAATTTCATATTGAATGTCGAATTTAATCATTTGTTCGGCTTGTTGTAGTTTTTTATTAGCAAATAAAGAGTTAAGAATGAATGACAAACGATCGATTAAGAAGAAAAAGAAAGGCACAGAAATTTTAAAAAAAAATCGTTCTATATCTTTTGTTTAGTTTTCGGAATAAAAATGAAATGTATTCTCATTGAGTTAGACGTTTAGACTTGACCGATATTTAATAAACTTTTGTCCATAAAACGACGACGAACAAAGCAGAGCCACCACTAAAACGATACTCGTTGAATATTCGAACATTTTTTTTTTATTATTTTCGTCATACTTTCGATGGTTTGTCTGTGTCAGGATCGATTACTCGATCGATCATACGATCACTACATTCTTTTCGAAGTTGTTCGAGATATTGTTTCATTTTATCTAAATAAAACAGTTTTTTTAAGTGTTCTGTTTGAAATCAACAAAAGTCGAACCAGCTTCATCATGCGTTGGTTTCGTAAACATTCCATTCAATGGAAAATCTCCATCGCCTGGCATTGGAAATTGGGATATTGCCAAAGATGTTAATTCTTTTTGTGCTTGAACACGGGATTGACACTTCAAATTACAAATCAAATACAAAATTGAAATAAAAAACAAAAAAACTTCGTAATTACCTTTTGAAGTCGACGTAAACATTCAGTTATATACAATGTTAAATAAATCAATGTTCGATCAGCTTCATGCTGAAAAATCATTCAATTGAATTCGTTCAAAATCGAACAACAATTTACTTTGATATCGTAATTACGAAAGAATATATTTGCACGAAAATATTTAATTGCTTCATCAATAATATCTTCTTTATCAGTTGCTAAATAAAACAAAACAAAAACTTTTGTCTCAATTTCTTTCATATTCAAATCTCGGAGGTTATGAAACTCATGCAGTACAATAGCAGGTTTAGGAGATTTATTTTTTACCATCTTATTATCTCATTTTTAAAACTAAACAGTATTTCAAAATCAAAGTAACTCAACAATTAGTCAAAGGAAATTTACATGTTTCAACGGGAGCTGGACCACTGTATCGTGTTCGAATCGGTAACAGTGCCATGTTTGCAACACGTAATTTGTTTTGATTGAATGATGAATGATAAGCCTTTGGAAATCAAATGAATAGAAATCAATTTGGGTTCTTTTTGAATTTACCATTGTTTGTTTGTTTTTTGTCTATTGAAAAATGAAAATCTAAAAGAAAAAAAACAAAAGAAATATCGTACCAAGGCCGATTTATGAGAAAAAAAGAAGAACAAGATAACGAAACAAAAGTGTTGACCGAAAGTAAATAAAGAAGAACAAAAAAAAACACGAAAAGACTTATTTATAAATACGAAAGAAAAAACGTCTAATTGCGAAACGAATAAAATAAATAATTGAAAAATAGATACGAATTGATTGTTTTTCGATAACAAACTTAAGATTTCAATAAATCTTTAAGAATAGTTGATGACGATGATGATGATGATTCGGAATTATTATTGTTATTTGTTGTTGATGAAAGTGGAATTTGTTGATTATTATTGACTGTCGGTAGGACAAGTGTTGGCGTTTGTCTATTAAGAGATAAATGTGTTGTATTAACAAATGGATTTGCTGATGCTGATAGAGATGGTTTTCTTGTTAAATGAGTCGGATTACTTCCGCTAAGTGAACTATCATATCGATGTAGATATTCATCCGTATTGAATTTCGCTGTTGGATGCTGAGGATTTGCTGGTGATTGTTGATCAACATATTGAATTAACAATTCAGTAAATGACTAAATTGAAATATAGATTAACTTTTCTTTTCGTTGTTCTGAAATCAATTACTTTATTTGGATCATAGGCAGGTGTTTCTGATTGAGTTCTTGCTCGTTGTAGATTCTGTTGTGTTGGATTATTTCCTAACCAATTCGATAGCCAACCAGCTGCTTTCTGTTGATTTGAATTATTCGAAAGAGCATTGACTGCAGTTTTATATTCCTCTTGTGTAAAACCAACGAGAGCACCTAACAATGGCACGACTTCTTGTCGTTTATCGACAGGCGTATGAAAATATGAAAGAAGAATATTTTTAACTAATTGTTTTTCAACTCTTGATCCTGATGTTGATTGTAAATCTCGAAAATTTTCTTCATATTGTTGAATTTGTTTATCTTTAACAAGAATATCATTTCGAAGTGAATTTATCGTTAAATCTTTTCTCTCCAATTGATCATTTAATCGTTTAGCTGCGTCTAAAGCTTCGGTATTTTCATTCAATCGAATACGTATTTCATTATTTTCATTTGTTAATCGATTGACAGTTGCTGTTTGTTCTTTCAATGCATCTTGATATTGTCTCAAATTTTCATTGATATGTTGTTCACGTTCACGTTTAAATTGTTCAAGAACATTTTGTAGATTTTGTGAGCATTTCAATTGATATTGTAATTGATGATTTAGTTCTTTATTCTGATTTTCAAGTTTGGAATATTCATATTTCAAAGTTCCTAGTTCAGTTGCGAGCGTTTGTTTCGATTGTTCACCAGCTGTATTCAATTGTTGAATCAGTTCGAATTGACCTTTATTTGTATCTTCTAATTGTGCAATTTGATTTCGAAGATTTTTTTCTCGATCTTCAGCAGTTATCAAATCGTTTGTATAGGATTCTTCGACTTTTAATAAATGCGTTCGTAAACGTTCGATTTCATTGTGTAATTTCTTTTCTCGTTCTTCGAATTGTAAAATCTTCAAAAAACAATAAGAAATCAATTTTCTGTATTCAAAAGAAGAAGAAAAAAACGCCCAACTTTTTGTTGATTTAATTGTAAATCTTGTTGAACTTGTTGAACGTTTAGCTGGTTCGTTTGTTGTATTTGTTCGACAAATGATTGTTCATTTGTTTTCAATTCAAAATTTTGCTGTTCTAACAATTGTATATCTCGTTCTAATTCGGCTTGTTTAACTAATAGTTGAGTTTCATGTTCGACTAGTTGTTGTAATTTCGTTTCTTTTTCAATTAAATTCGCTTTTAAAACATCGAATTCTTCGCCTTTCTTCTTTTCGTGATACAAAAGATTCTGAAAATGATTTAATTCATTTTGACATTGAAGAAACGCTTGATTCTTCTGTTGAAATAGTGATTGAAGAGATTCATAATCGATTTGTAATTGAGTCGATTTCGTATTTAATTCATTATGAAGACCGAGTATACGCGTATATTCGTTGTAATACGAAGTCGATTCATCATGTTGTCGTTTAGAAAATTCGACTAATTGTTCGTATTCAGCACGGAGTTTTTCATATTGTTCTTTAGTGAAGATTTCTTCGGACTAGAAAAATGAATCGAATAAATAAAAAAAGAGAAAATTCAAAAAAAAAAGTTTTACGTTTTTCTGCGAAGGTGATGGCGGTGGAGAAGATAGTTTATCTTGATCAATCGACGATTGTTTACGTGGAATTTGAATGATCGATTGTTGTTCTTGTCGATCTCGTTCGAGTTCGGCTAATTTCTCGATGAAATACATTTTTTCTTTTTTCAACGACGAATTTTCTCGAATTTTTTCGTCTAAAACATTTTTGATTTCGTTCAATTCGTTTTGTTTCGTGTCTCGATCGAGTTCAATTTGTTGACAATTGACTTTGAAATTGTCGAGTTGTTTTATTAAATCTTCGCGTGTTTTCTCGGCTTGTTGAAGAGAAATTAATTCTCGATCTTTGTCAGCTAACAACGATGAAAGTAATTCATTTTGTGCGATTAATTGTTGTTTTTCTCCGGGTGTACTCGAAATTAACGATTGTCTCGATGGTGCTCGTTGCGGAAATTTATGTAGATCGAAGATTTGTTCGATTTCGTCTTCATTTTCTTCGTTTGCCGTTTGATTTTGTTGGTATTCGATGAGTTTCGACGTTGTTAAATCTAAATCCGATTGTAATTTTTCCACATCATCCTGTTTTTCGATTAATAATTGTCGAAGTGAATCGGATTCTTGTTGAGTTATGGAAAGTGTATCGACATAAGTCGACCATTGATCGAATAGACTTTGAAATTTATCAGCCAACGATTGTTGATTTGTTTCGATAGACGAAATATCGGTGGGCAAGAGAGTAAGAAAACGTTCGTAGACGAAATTAAGATCACGGAATTGTTCTTCGAAACGAAGAATTTGCGCTTCGAGTTCGAGTAAATGTTCGAATGTTTGAGGTGATGGCGAACGAGTTCGAGTATCGGGAGGAGACGATGAAATAACTGACGGAGAACCGGGCGTTAGACCAGAATTCTAGGAAAATGAAGAGTTTCGAGTTGTTGTTTTTCTTTTAAATTGGAAATGAAAGCGAACTTGAATCGATTGAATTTGTCGATCTTTTACTTGAATATCTCGTCGTAGATCATCGATTGTTTCGCTTAAATCATTTTTTTCATTTTCTAACGCCTGTAAATCTTCATTTAATTCGATGATTTGTTTTTCCATCATTTCTCTCACATGAAGTTCTTTTCGATAATCGTCTTCTTCCTTTCAATTGAACAAAAAAAAACAACTATTTTTGCATTTTTCCTAAGAATTCTCGACAATCTACTTGAATCTGTTTGGTTAATTGTCCTTCTTTGAATTGTCGAAGATCGTTCACTTCATTTTCGATTTGTTTCTTTTCATCAATCTCGATTTGCAGGCTTTGAACTTGTGCGTTTAGTTGTTCGATATCTTGATTTTTCTTTGTTAATTCATCTTTAGTTTGACTTCGTGTTTCTTCCAAAAGACGAAGCATCGACTCATTATCATTAGCTAACGCGTCACAACGTTGCCTTTCTTCGTTCAACAGACGGTTTAATTCTTCTTCTTCTTGACTTTGTCTTTGCGAGATGATTTCTAATTGATTTTGAAGATTAGTTTCTAGTTTTTCTTTGTCAGATAAAAGACTATTGAATTTGGTTTGTAATTGCGAATATTCTTGCATTTGTTCACTATACCAATTGAGTTTTTTATTTGCTTCTTCAAGTTCTTGTGAAAGAAGATCTTTATCAACATCGTCCTGTTGTTGTTTTTTTTTTATAATAAAATTGAAAACGAAGATTTTAAGTAAAAGTTTTGTTCGACGAAAAACCTACTACTTCTTTTTGAACTTCGATTGATTTTCTTAATTCTTCTTCTAAATAAGAAAAAAACAAATTCGAATGAAGTCTCTTGTTGAAATCGAAGATCCAAACCTTGTTGATTGGCATTCCATTGTTCGAGTTCTTCAATTCTCGAACGTAGTTTTTGCAATTGATCTTCGTATTCTTGTCGACATTTATTCAATTGTTTGGAGAACATTTGATGAGCGTGTTCATCTTGTTGAGACTAAAGTCAAAAACAAAAGAACGATGATATTCAAAAGTTTTTCATTGAAAATCAACTTGTTTTTTCTCGGTTTGTTGGGCTTTGATTGTTTTTCTTAGATTCGCCATTTCATCTCTCAAATGTGTATTTTCATCTTTTAATTCGCGAATCGTTCGTTGATATTTCAAATATTCATTGATTTCAGGTTGATCATCTTCGAGAATATCAGTCCACGTGCTATTCGGATCGTTTGAATGAGTCCACGATCCTGCATTTGTATTTTCTCTAAGTCTTTTCAATTCATTCTAAATCAATCGAATAAGAACTTCGAATTGATGAAATCAAACCGAATTTACATCTTTTTCTTCGAGATTTCGTCGACTTTCAGCTAATAACATATCGGATTTGATTTCAACCGATTGTTTTTGCATTGTCAATTCATCGCATTGTTTTTTCAACGAAGTACACTAGACAAAAAAAAGCGGATTTTCAATGTGAAATGAACTGTGTTTATACTTCTTCAATTAGAATTTGATTTTTCGATTCGAGATCTTCGATGTGTTGTTTTGCACGAGTTAATTCTGCATTGGGATCGTAGGTTTCTTCACTGGCTTCTGTTAAAATATCTTTCAAATTGGTCGATAATTGTCCAGTGATCGAGGTTAGTCCACGAGTAAAATTACTCGCACTTGCTGAATTCCACCAACCGGACATGAATATCTGTTGATTAAAATAATTCCTATGGCAAAATACAATGGAAGACCTGACTCTACGTGTATATGTGATGACGATAACCAATTTTTTATACAACTATGAGTCATATGTCAATGTGTGGTGGCACAGATATTTGCCAATGTGAATTCGATATGTGAGATGTCGCTCGAATTTTATTCGATGTCGCTTGGAGACCTCTTCTTTGCATCTCAATTGAATGGCAAACGGCATTTTTTTTTCTTGATTGTAAATAATAATCATGGATATTGATTTATCTGATGTGAAATCAATTGATACAGTTCCGTTGACATCGAGAGATCGACAGTTTTTTGCGGAATTAGATCATTTTATGAATATTGAATCAGCGAATGTCGGCGAACATCCGTCCAAAGAACGTTTTGACATATTTCGTGTAGCTTTCGAAAAAGTAAATCGATTTTTTCTGCTAAAAACCAAAAGAAAATTTGAACAAAAGGTCATCGATAAATCGCATCTGTATCGTCCATTGCTTCGTGCTATTAAACAAGAATACGAAGTATGCATGAATGCACTCGAATCGGGCGCCGAAGAAGTTCATTCAATGAGTGCTGATCTTCATCGTCTTGTTCTTCAACCGAAAACCTTTCTTCTTCGACAAAAACGTTGCATGGAATTAGAAGACAAGTACGTGTTGATTTAGCCATTCGTCTTCGAGACTTGTTTTTTCTTTCGAAGATTAGCGATTATCGAAGAAGAAAACCGACAACTCGAACAACAAATTGCTCAACTAACAAAATCAACGACAAGTGACGATGACGCACAATCGATTGAGCTAATTGCAGACAGTGTTATTGCGCCGACAGAAGTACAGACTGGTCATCGACGAATACCAGGACTCACTTTCGAGGAAGAAACAAATTTGAAATCATTGGAACAATATTATGAATTTATTAAAAAGAAATCGACGCAAATCGATGAAAATATTTCAACGAAATACACGACAAAAGATCGACGTGTGGAAATGCAAAATTTATTCGAAAGAAAATTAGCGGAACTCGATAAGGAACGTGAAATACGATTGACATTGAGAAATCGTCTTCGATTGTATCATTTAGCTTGGAGAACAATTAGAAAATATATTGAAGATGAAAAATCATCGACAACAACGAAAAACGAATCACAATTATTAGAAAATGTTATTCTCAATGCGATCTTCGGATCGATTAATCTCTTTCCTAAAAGTGAACAAGACGATGAAGATGAACTCGAAGGTGGCTCGTTGTATGATAAAGAAGCTGGCATGTTATTAGATCATATTGAGATCTTCATGGATATGATTCAACGAGGAAATTATAAAGAAGCATCTTATGTGGCTGCATGCAGTCCCAAAGGAGTTTTGAGAAATATGGAAACACTTTTGAAATTTAAAGTTCTACAAAAACCAGCCGATGAAGATATAAGTCCTTGGTTGTTCCATTGTAAAGTCTTAGCAGATACGGCACTTGAAGCGCCATTCAAACCGGATTTAGTCATGTCATTAGAATGTGCAAAAGCTGCGTGTTCAGAAAATCATCTCAATCTTCTTTATAAATGGATTGCTGAAGAAAGGTTTGACTTGATCGGTAAAGGAGAATTTCTGTTTGATGAAGAATTATTTGTAGATTAACTTGTTCATTTGAAATGGCTCAACTAGTTGAACGAGCACATGCATTGGATTTAGCGGAATTTATCTACCGAAAAGTTCACGCTCATTACGAAGTTGCTGCTTGTCTTTTACAAATCAGTAAAAATCAATAAAAATCTTGTTTTTTCTTTTAAAAATGATTTGTAAAACTAGATTCATCGAAACGATGTTTGGATTATCTCGAATCTGTCAGCGAATCGATTGTTTCAATGAAAGATCTTCTTCTCAAGTTATTTACTGCCTATCCTTCAGTCAAATTTGCAGTTGATTTAATGACAAAATCATCGATGAAATATTTTCAAATCGATGAAATTGTTTTATTATTTCTCGAATTTGATCAACATTTCAATGCTATTTTATTCATCGATCAATTAATCGAACAAAATCAATCGAATTCAAACAAAAACGAATGTGATAAATTACGAATCTGCTCGGATATTCTCAAAAAATATTCTTATTTAGCCGATGAAAAAGTTGGTTTTTTCCTTTTCAAGAAAAAAGAAAGAAAATAAGATTTTGTTTTTAAAGGAATCGATCGAATCAACTGATGAAAACGAAGGTCCAAGTCCAAATGAAAGTGAAGAAGATTTTGCACATCGATTTACTCGTCGACTGACACGTTCAGTTGTCGATCGATATCGCCAAGCGAATCGAGAGAATACAAATCATCTCGAAACAATTGAAGAACATCCCAATCTCTGTCATCAAGATTTTTTCAATGATTTCTCGAGTAAATTATACAATGGAGATAATTCTTTAGATCTACCGAACAAAAACTAACAATCTACACAAAAATGTTTATTTTTTAAGTAAATAAAAATGAAAAAGCATTCCCAAATTGAATTTCAATTTGAATTATTTGGTTTGTTGAGAGAGAAATCGAATCGTTCGTTCGATTTCGATCACGTCGGGATGCGTCGATGACAATTGAGTTCGATAGATTTCCGCTGCTTTTTCATAGAATGCCAATGCTTGTGTTAATTCTCCGCGAGCTTTATAAGTTTGTGCAAGGCCACGATAATCCGATGCGACGTCGAAATGATTCGTTGGCAATGAATTTAATTTGATTTTCAATGAAATATTATAATGGCCCAATGCTAAATAATAATGACAAAGTAAAAGACGAATATTTGCTACTTTGCTATGTGCTCGAGCGAGATCAACATGTTCAGACGGCAAAGTTTTCTGATGAATTGTCAAAGATTTTTCATAATAATTCAAAGCTTGAAAATATTTCTTTTCTTTTTCATGAATCATACCGATTTTATCTAAACATTGTGCAGTAATTAAATTATTTTCTTCGTACGCTTTTCGATAAATAATCAAAGCTTTATTAAATGATTCGAGTGCATGTTTGAAATCGTTTTTCTTCAAATAAATCCCTGCAATCATCGAATGACTATCGGCTAAACGTGCATCATCAGGTTTCAATGTTCGTGCTAATAAATCGTGTAATTTTTCGTACCATTCAAGACTTAAATCAGCTTCGCCTTTATCAGCAGCTACATCGCCTAACGCTTGATAACAAGTCACAATATCTTGATGATTCGACGGTAAATCATCGAGAAAACGAAGATAAAATCGTTTCGCATCATCATAATTGCCTAAATCACAAAGAACATGACCAAATGAGAACAAATCCATTTTCGTTTTAGTTGTATATTCTTTTTTCACATGTTCAAAGGCATTTTGTAAGTCTTGATTATTTTCACTGCATAGAACAAGACGTATAATGGCGAATTGATTTGTTGGATTTTCGATTTGAATTATTCGAAATATCGAACCGGTCATCATGAGAATTTCTTGTTGACCAAAACAAAAACTTAACCAAATAATATTGGCAAATGGTTGAACGCCTTCGATCTGCGGATCGGCATCGATTTCGAAGAGAACACGTTGCATTTCGAATTCATCGGACGTGTCCATTGTATCGAGATAGGATAGAGACATATCACGATCGAGTGTTGTCGAAAGAAATGTATTAATCATGAAAAATCCACCGACGGATTTTTTTAGCAATTGAAATTGTTCTTTGGTTAATAATTGCGATCGATACAAATGCATCGGTTGTGTTGGTTGATTTTTAATTAATTGTTGTTGAAGATCACAAAGAAAAAAACGAAAAAGAAATAGAATGTCGATATTTTGAATACGTAAAGCTTTGTTTAACATTCGAAATAGAAAAGATTGCTTTGTATACCATCGAATAGCTCGATTGGAATTGTAATTCTGTTGAAAATCACGAATATTAGCTAATTCACTTTTGTTATTTTGATATTCTTGTTGACAAATATCGATAAATTTATTGATTTCATCGGAATTGTCTTTCATTCGAAGTAAACAATCGATTAATAAATGTGAACGAATGAAACTATCATTGGTTTTTAAATCAGCATTACTATCAAAGACTTGAAATGCTAATGGTTCGTCGATTTTATTATGTGTTCGACGTGCTCGATCCGATTTTATCTGAGCAACTAATGCGTCGATCTGCATGCTCACAGATTTAACTTTAAGAAATTCTTTCGCCCAAAGTCCACTTCGTTTTTGATCGTTATTATAAACATAAATCGCACAAATCTGTCTCAATGAATGAATTTTCGGTACAATTTCTTGTCCTAATTGATTATTAACAATGAAAATAATTCGATCTTGTTCGGGAACATGTTGAATATATTGTTGACATTCGTCGACAGTTTTAAATGTTCGAATGTAATTTATCGATAGACGAAGTCGTTGTTGAGCATCAACATATTCTTTAATATCGGTAACAAGTGCATCTAGCCAAGCAATTGAATATGTTTCAAGATTAGTATAATCTTCGCTACTAGCTGATTTATCAGCTGTGGGAATCGAAGCAAATTTAACGATTTGAATTCTAAAATTTGACTTTAAAATTCAAGAGAAATTCATGATCAAGCTACTTACAATTGGGCTTTGTCGACCATTTTCGCATGAAAAGAAGGAAAAAAAGTGAATCGATGATTAATATTAAACTATTGTTTTTAAATAAGTTCGAGATATCCTAGGGGGAATCATGTATTAACAAGTTCGATTGCGTGTCTTGTTATTTATTAAATCTCCTATATTGATTCACTTTTTTTTTCTTTTTTTTGAACACGAAAAATTAATTAGAGAATATCTAATATATTTATGATTCTTATTTCAATTGGTTTTCTTGAGAAGAAAAATGAGAGATTTTGATTAATTGTATTTTGTCAAAGAAATGTGTTTGATCACAAGAGACTCAAGAATGTCAATCGGATAACAATAAACAGAAAAACAAAAGAATTCTTTGTTTTTTTTCGTGTTACAATCATTAAAAATAGGCAATTAATTATCGAATTTTATTCACAAAATGAATTTCTTATTGTATTGCACATAGTTAATTAATTCGACATTAAAATACTGATTAATTTCGAAGTTTGTTTGATAGTTCCATTGAGAACTGGTAACTATAATGGACCTTGAGGGTCGATATGTAATTTACAGTGAAGAATGTGAATAAGGAAAAATTTGGATATATTCTTTAATTGATAGTAATAAAAAAAAGTTTTTGTCACAGTTATATTCAAATCGAGTACAGTTACGATGTTAGCTAAGAAAACATATTCCAGTTCCCATGTTACCGAGTTACATGTGGACGTTAAAAATTTCGACAGTCTACCGGTTGTATCTTCTGTATCAACAGTACAACGACGTTCATCGAATACAAATAATGAAGGTCTTATGGAAGAAATCAAGCAGCTTAAAAAGACGAATAAAACCCTAAGACAAATGAATGAAGACTTAAAAAACGAAATTCAGAATTACAAACAAAATTTTATGCCAAAGTGAGAAAGCACCATCATTAAATCAACTGACGTAGCTCGCATTTTTTTTTCAAATTCTAGACCGACAGGTGCTGTAGCTGAATATTTTATTAATTTGGGCAAGAAATTATCCAAAAACAAATACGACTTGTCGCCCGATGAAGAAAATAATATCAGAGCAAAGCAACTTAGAGAATATGCCAAAATATTAAACTTAGATCCGGCTAACATAAGCAAATTGAAAGGTCGTACGATTAGAGGCACATGTCGAAAGATTGTCAGTGAAATGTTCCCAAAGGTTTCACAGCGTCTTAATAAAAAAGTCGGATCTATACCGATGGAACAACTCGAAGCAATTCGAAGTATCGCACATATTATCGTAGACTTTCATAATTATTTGATTTGTTTAGATTTCGGTCGAACAATGCATCCTCTGGAAGAGAACATTCTCGATGGCTTATTGAATAATGCCATTGGAAATGTCTTTTCAGCCTCAAAATATCGAAAAAAGAAGAGAACATAAATTCACGTTTTTTTGTTGAAAAATAAAAAGAAGAATTCTTTTAAAACGATAAAAAAAACTAAAATCCAGGGTCAATTTTTATTAATAAAAAAAAAGAAAAGAAATATTTAGCTGTATTTTGAATTGCACGTTGATAAACACCGAAATATCGATTAGACTATTTTCAAAATCTGTTTAATAGTTCTGTTTATACTCAATCGTTCCTCAGAATAAGGCGATGCTCGTTGAACAAACGGATAAAATTCATAAAGATCTCGACAGTCAATCGTTGATCTCACTTTTTCCTCGTGTTCGTTATATTTCGCTCGTTCGAATTTATGTGACCAATGTCCATCGACACAATTTCGATCATAGTTCGTCCAATTGACACCGAGAAGATAATCATGAGGAGATTTCGGTGCTGGCAACCACAGTGAACCGAATGGTCGACGTTTTAATGGGAAAATCTTTTGTTTGAGTACGGATGTTGCTTGTTGCATATTCTCTTGCCAAATATGTGTTTCATTTTCATGATAGAAAATTAGATCAACAAATGGATAACGCCATGGATAGTCAGTATAACGTGGCGAACTGGAAAAATAGAATTTATAATATTCGAATTCTTTAGGCGCATCCCAACGACGAAAGAATTCAATGACATGCGATGATGAAAGAGGACTTTCAAGTGCAATTGCAAGATTTAAACGAGCTTTTAGTTTAACTGACATTAGCAAATCGATATCATCGTCCCAAGGAATAAGATCATGATGTCGCCATGAACCCAACAATGTTCCATCGGTCATCATGTATTCAAGAGAATATTTTTTAGTTAATTGATCAAAACGTTTTAATAACTGCATCATTAATTTATGTTCACATTTTGTTACTAATCGTGGTATCAACGGAGATGATTGCCAATGTTCATAATCATACGGAATCGGAGTATTTTTTGATTCGATCAATTCAATTGAAGTGTTGAGAGAGATGTTTTTGCGAAGAAGATTTGTTTGCTGTTTTCTTCGTTGTCGAAAACGAATTGATGGGCATTTAAATTGAATTTGATGAATATCATTGGAACTTAATAATAAAACTGGATCGGTGGATTTTGTTGAGGAAAATTGAAATTCACTTGTGTATTCAATTGGAAACCATCGATGAATCGATGGTGTCGAGGTAAATACATTTATACATGTTAATAATACGGCAAGAAATAGAAAACTTAAACAAAACGATCGAATATAACTGATTGGAATAATCAATGTCGACATTGAACGTAAATGTGTTTGTGTGTGTTTTGGATTTCTTGAACGTTTATTCGATCGATTCTCTCATTTAGTATGACCAATAACTATCTAGACAATGGAAATAGAGAGAGAGAGAGAAACATTTCTAGTTGACCCTCAACGCAGATCATATTCTTTTCTTTTCTTTTTCTTCTCCTTTTTCTGTTCGCATGTACGACGAAAGGAAAGACGAACAAACAGACAAGCAAATACAACACAGTGTTCAGAGACCGTCATATCAATGAACAAGAGAAAAGAATAAAACAACGACAACGAAACAAAAAACAGATTAGATCCATACCAATTGTTAGTGATCATCTATGACACATTTTGTCTTCATTAGAATTCATCGAATTATCGACTAGACAGACACGTTTCATTCAATCTAATTTTCATAGAAAACGCTATTTCTTTACTTACAATTCGTCATTGTAATTATGTATTTCGTTTTAGTTATTAATCACTGAGAACGAGTGTTTGTTTCTTTTGTAAAACAAAAAGTATATTGACATGCCGAATAATCTCTCAAGGGATATCATTGATTCGAGTTCTTTCTTTCGAAGTCAATGAACACAAGAGAAATAGAAAATTAATGAAAATATATTTCTCTACGCATTAATCATCAAATAAATCGATTATTTGCAACGGATAGTTGTTTTTATTTAAAAAAAAACAAGCAAACAAACAAATGCTACAGGCAGATGGATTAACAAAAGGGAAAAGATGATGATTGGGAATATCACGAACCCCAGAGTTTGTTCATAACTTTCTCTTTTAATGTTTTCGGTGCTCTAAAAAAGTTAAAATTGTATGAATAAAGCGAAAGTGAATTTCGTACGGTTTTGTTGAGACAGGTGTTATGTCAATTGGTTCATTGTTTCGTTGTCGACGCGAGAGTTCAGCAATGAGTGATTCTCGAAAGAGTTCTTTCCATGGTCGAACGGATTCTTCATATTTTTGATCTTCTTCCTTTTCGAATTTTTCTAAAGCTTCTTCAGGTGTCAAACCAATCCAGTCAATTTCTTGTTTCTAAACAATTTCATCGTGAAATTTACTTCGAAGAAAATAAAAAAAACTTTTTGTTTGTTTTTTACAGATATTTGATATTGTTTATATTTATTGAATATCGTTGTTTTCTTTTCGCTATCCGTTGGCCATAGATGTTCACCATTATTGACTAATTTGTGTAACATTTGTCGACGAAGATCGAAACCAAATTTCGAATTAAGATCTTGTAATGGAGTCTGAAAAGAACGAATCTCAATGATGGATAATGATTTGAATGAATATCGAAATTCTACTTTAAGGATATAGTGATCGAATGTAGTTGCTTCTTCGATTTTCGATACTGTACGTCGAGTTACACAAACAGCATAATGTTGATCGAGAATTTCACTGTAGAAAAGCAATTTCATTAATTTTGGAACCGAAATCGAACATCGACTGGATAGAAGAAAAAAAGGCAAATTTAAAATAAAAGAAAAGAAACGATTTCGATTTTACTAATAATCATCTTTGACAACACCATCTTCATAACCTATTAGTACACCTTCACCACCCCATAAACCTTTATCAGCTTGTACTGTTGGTACGACAGTCACAGGTACATGTTGAGTACGAGTCCTAGAAATTGCAAACACAAACTCATTGATGTCATACAAAACGATCTCGATCGTTTTACCAAACACCCGTTTCGTGATTAACAATAAATTTTCGTGTGTCACGAATTTCATGAACATCTTCTTTGTTTCCATATAAATGTTCAATAGCACGACGTTTGTAATGTTCAGGTAGACGAGCATATTGCCCATTTCCCGTCCATTTATGTTTGTCATTTTTGAAGACAAGTTTTTGTAATGGTTCAGGATTTGTTGATACCCAACCCTTTGCAGAAAAGAAAAGAATTCAATCAGAAAATTCAAAGCAAAACGAACTCCAATCTCATGTCCCATATATTTCCAACGATTAGCCATTTTAATCTCGAAAACTGATTGTAAAAATTTCTTTTTGGCTCTGATTTGGAAGTATTCCACAACGCACACTCGATCCAATCGAGACCATTCGACCAGATGTCCTTACGAATCAAGTATTCGAAAAGATGGCGCACAAAAACGCCTAAGAATTCTAATCGAAAAAAGAAACTCCGATCATTTCTATTTATCTCTTAATTAAAATTCAATCGAAATTAAATTTATTTGACAAAAAAAAACATTGTTATCAAAGTAACTAGCATAACAATGGAGATTGCTATGCAACGAGAAACGCTGCGTGAATGTTTCAGTTACCTACCATCATTTATAGCATATAGAAGAAGAGAAATTAAAATCCTCTTATCATTTACCTTCCTGTCGTCGTCGTCGTCATTCGTTGTCGTCGTAACACAAACATTCAAACTGAACATCGATAAACTTATTTTATTTTCTCATTCAGATCAATTTTCATTTGTATTCTTATTTCAGATGTGTATATAAACACATTTGAACGAACGTGTGTATTAGTTTGAGCTCATCTTCACTTCATTCAATCCTTTAGTCTCGAAAATAATTTTCATTTCTCAACAACAGAAACAAAATGACTAAACAATGCATCTGTCAACTTTGCACATGCGGGTTAGTATTATCTATTGATTAGATTTGATTTTTTGTTGTCATGGTTATCGAGAAAAAAACAGAATAGAATGTGCCAGGAATTGGGTGTGAATGTTTTACAAGATTCATTAATGTGTTAGGAAAAGAAAAGAAAGAAAAAGGAAATGACGCACTTTGTTTTTGATGTTTTTTGGGAAGTAATAAAAGAACAAATTAAACAAAGTTGATAAAGCAGATAAAAGACTATCTTCATCTGGCTTTTTGTGCAAAAAATAAAGAGAACGCAGATGTTTTCCTGCATGAAATGATTTTGTGTCTATTTTTAGTAAACATCGTTGTCCACATCGTCCGTACGGTGTTGTTGGCAAAAGTGATCAACCATGTGCCGTCACAGAATATCATTCAGAATTTATTCCACGTGAAACTGTTGGTATGAGAAAATCATTTAAACCTGAATACGCCTTACAAACAAATACAGCACCATTACAAGATGAAACAACACACAAGTAAATTATCAAAGAAAAATTTTGTTTCAATATCGGCATTGTTTTGTTTCTCTTGGTAATGTAAAGGCGTGATTTTATCCAACATTCGCTTGATAAACCACGTTCGTTTAAACCCGAAGAAGTTTATGTACCACGAGGTGATTTCGAATCATTGACAAGTTATAATAAGGAATATACACGTAAATCATCGACAGATTGTCGTTCATTTATTCATATTTCGTTTTTGTTTATTCAGCGAAAGGTGGTGAACGAGCGAAACCAATTAAACACGAAGCTCAAAAGATTGTTTCGGCTCCTTTCGAAGGCGATCCAACATACAAAAGTAAAACACAACAAACATCAAAAGACGATAACTGATGAATTTCTTTAGCTGATTATCGTAAATGGAGTGCGTCGAAAACTGAACCCATTCGACATGATGGTGGATATGTAAATCACTTTTGATCTAATCTTAAGAATATTTGAATAAACTCGATTTTGTCATGTTTTAAGGCTGCACCTCAAGATCCATTCAAAGGTGAAAGTACTTATACAACAGATTATTTAAAACATCAACAAGCAATGCGTAAAGCTATTCGACCTGATCAAGCTGTTTTACAATCGCAGGAACCATTTGATGATCGTACAGGTTATCGAACAGATTTCATTCGTCATCCACAACAAGAACGTTTTCAACGAGCAAAAGAAGAATATTTGCCGAATAGAACAGCTTTAGAATCATTAACAACACATAAAAAAGATTTTACACCCAAAGAAGGTTCATTGAATTTGTTTTTTTTTTACAAATTATTTGTTTTTCATGATAAATTTTAGGTAGTCGAACAGTTTCAATGAAACCAAATCAACAAGGTTATTCGTCGAATGCTCGATTCGAAGATTCAACGACGAATAAAACCGATTTCAAACCATGGGAAGTGAAACCAATTCAAACACATAAACCCGACGAATATCGTGCTAAAACAGGTGAAATGGACATGAATACGATGTATGCATCAGAATTCACACCGAAACCATTGGCAAAAGTCAACGCCATTAGACCGATTGAACGACGTATGGTCGATGCCAAATTCGAAGGTAATACAACTTATGGTGGCGATTTTCGTAAATGGAACGGAGAACGAACTCAAGCCATTCGTGCACAATCAGGTTATGAACCACCACAAGCACGATTCGAAGGTTTATCAACATATAAAGGTAAACTATGACGAACAAGTTCTTTTTGTTTCTTAATTTGATTTGATTAGGTCATTTCATTCCGCATGCTGGTGGTGCACAGAAATCATTCAAACCAGATGGTATTGTTTATCAATCATCGGCGCCCTTTGAAGATGCTACAATGTACAGAACAGAATACACGCAGAAAGAAATTGAACCATGTCCAGCTGCACTTCTTGAGTTGGTTTCCTTTTTTGTTATTTTGATTGAACTAATTGAATACTCGCGATTTTGATTCTAGTTCACCAAGAAGTAATTTTGTTCTTCATCATACGGAAGCAACTGGCCATAAATTCTATCAAACACATCAAGAAGCAGCAGCAGCACAATCATAAAAACATTCACTGCTCATCTGTTGCACTCGAATATTCTAAATCAGGCGACAAAACATTTTTTTGCTCAGTTTTTAACAGTGAAAACTAAAAGAAAAGTTTCTTCACACAAAAACAAAAGATCTATTTTGATTTTCACCAAATCTTTTTCTCTCTTTCTTCTCTTTTGCGTGTGTGTTTGCTTCTTGTCTTGTTTCATTCTATATACATTTATGCATCATTACAAAAAAAACAAATGATCGGTATTAGACATGTTTTTCGTATCTTCTTACATTCTTGATTTATTTTCCTCTTCTACACATTTATTTTCAACAATAATTGAAATAATAATAATAATCAATAAAAAAAATTATTAAACAAAAGAAGCTTTTTGCCGTTCAAACTAATTGAATGACGTCTTTTTCTTTCTCAAATCAGGATTTGCTTATTTCGCCGTATTAAAATAATTATTTTCAATCTCAACAAGAAGAAGAATTCGTTTTTTTCTTTTTTCGTTTTGATATAAATTATAAAAAAAAAAAGAAAAGTTTTTCGTTGATATAATTACACACAAATGACACAATATTGAAATAGCACGAACAACAGCTATGGTTAATCCATATACATACATGTTTTGTACATACAACCAAAAAGAGAGAGAGAGAGACAAGATATTTCTGTGTTTAGGAACGAGAAGAAATATTTTAAAAAAAAAAGTTGGGTAAAAACAGATGAATAGGAAGCTCTAAATCTGAATAGACGAGGTTTAGAAAGGAGAAGAAAAAAAATAGATATCTGACAGAAAATGACTTTTCTGTTCGCTGTGATTTTTATCTAGTAAAAGAAAGAGACTAGAGAGTTTGTTATGTTTGTTTGATCGGATTTGCTTTTGATCTTGTTCGAGTTGCGATAATACTTGTACGTTTATCGACCGATGGCATAGATAAAACGGATTTCTTTTTCTCATCGATAATACTGTTTAATTTGCTTTTCGATTTCGGTGGCGGTGGTTTTATTGTCGAGCAAGTCGATGAAGTTGATCTGAAATATTTGGTTTTGAATTTTATTTTGAAATATTCTCAAATTTTTACTTGTTTAAACTTGTATTCACTGACGAAACCGGTGTCGAAGTGAGATCCTCTTTTTTCTACGAAAACAACAAATTAATAATTGTTTACTCAAAACAAACACTTACGATTCCACGAATTGAGCCGGTTTTAGCCGTATTTCTAAATAAATTAATATAAAAAGAGTTGAATTTGTTAAAAATCAATACTTTGAACGAGATGGTTCGATTTTTGTATTGATCGGCATTGTACTACCTGCTGTTCTCGGTCGATCAGCTATTTACAAAGACAAAACACTAATAAAAGATTCAATCGTCAGAGAAAATCTTACTCGCATTGCCTTTTAATGGAGCTCGACCATTCGATAGTGTGGATTTTGATGAAGATTGTTTCTAAATTAAAATAGAAATCAAATTTCGATATATTTTTTGCTCCAAATCTACCTGTTTTTGTTGTTCTTGAAGTTTTGTTAGTTTTTCAAGTTCTTCTCGAAGATTTTTAATTGTAATTTCATTTTCATTAGATTTCTTCGTCATTTCTTCTTTATACAATTGATATTCACCAACAATCTAAAAATTCTCAATTCGTCAACTCTAAAACTACTCGTCTCATGAAAAACCTTATCAAGTGTTTCTTTTTCTAATAATAACAACGAATGATCATTTCGCAGATTGTCAAGTTCAAGATTCTAAATCAATAATTCAATCGAACATTCGAAATAATTCTATTTCTGCAAATTACAGTTTGACTGATTAACTGTTCTTTTTCGGCCAATGTGCCATCGAACTGTTCACATTGCTTTTGATGTTCTAAACAAATGAAACTGCAAATCGATTTGTGTCTGTGTTGATCTTTACCTTGATTAATTAGATCAATTGTCTGTTGATGTTCTTGTTTTAGATTGTCTAAATCTGTTTCATGTGTCTAGATATAAAGAGATAAATCATCGATTAGATCTTAATCAGAAAGAAAAAATGAGAATTACATTTTTTAATAAAATGCATTCGAGCTGTAAATTGTTTTTTGCCTAAAGAAAGTTGATTACTTAATAATGAGAGAAAAATGTCGAAGTTACTTCTTCGAGAATTCTGTTTTCTTCTTTTAATTGTGCAATTTCTAATCTCCAATCTAATTCTATAACAAAAAAAGACGAAATCTTTCTTTTCGAATATCGAAAACAAAACCAAAAGAATTGAATGACTAACGTTTAATAACTTTATTCGCCGAGGGTGTGACAGTCGGTGTGAATCCGCCTAATTTTCTTTTATTGCTTTTCGGTGTGACTGCGGTTGTGTTAACTTGTAACAATGTTTGTTGATTATTATTTACACCGGTGGTTGATGCTGTCGATGGAAGATTCTTTCGTCGTGTTGAATACGCAAGATTCGGTTGTCGACGATTAGTTAATCGAGCTTTGACACTAATGAATTTTCATATTGAATTTACAGATACAAAAGAAAAGATAAATGAATTTTACCTTGTATTCGAATCTGAACTTCCGTTCGTTCGATTGTTATAATCTTCATCATCAATAAGAATAGGTAATCTTGCAAGAGTTTCATTTAATGCTTCTTGATTCATTGGTCGAATAGGTCGATCATCGTAGTCCGAATACGAACATTCTTCTTGACAACTCGATATCATTGGATCGAGATCCATTATATGTCTATCTGTGTTTCTGATATCTATGTTTTTTCTTTCTATCTAAATTGTAAAAAATAGGGTGATTTATTTATTTGATATATGTTTTTAACAAGACAAGAAGAAGAAGAAGAAGAAGGAATGTATATCTCGACATAACCATTTGATCTGATCAAAGAAAGAAAAAATAAACATTCATATTAATTATCGCTTGCAGCACGAAAATGATCATCATCCGTTGTTGAATAGATATGTCCTTCGCCTGAAAGGAATTCTAACGCTTGTCTAAAATCAAATCAATTGATTTTTATTTGTCAAACAAACAAAACAAAACAAAAATTCAATCTATTTACTGGACTTGATTTTCGCTGAATTGTCTTAATTGTTTGCAGATATCAGTTCGACTGAAACCAGCCATAGTTGTCGCTGTTTTCAAATGATTAAGAACAGCATTTTGTATTGGCGTAAAACCATTCGAAGCATTCGATGTTTGTTGACTTTGATATCCCGTATTTCCATTACCCATTTGTTTGTTTGTCGGCATGTGTGTGCTGCCAGTCTATCAAATAGATTACAATTGCTTCAAAACAATCGATTAGAATCTCAATTTTCTACCAATTCGTTTTGTTTACGAATTAGAAGACTTGAATGTACACATTCGATTGAATGAGTAATCAATTCATTCAATGATTGCATTTTACTAATATGATGCGCGACGATATGCGATTTACCAGCGAATGTTTTCACTTGACCAATAACTTTAATGTAAGTCATTGGTTTCATTGGCTCGCCGGAATCCTAACAAATATCAACGAAATGTTATTTATGCAGACAACAATCGATTACTTCGTGCCACCATTTGATTTCAATAGCATCACCTGAATTATCTTCGATTTGATATGTTGCTAAACTTCCATTGTTATCATGATTTGCTTGACGAACAAAACCCATAACCATAACAGTATTGAATTTTAAATGTTTATAAACATAACAATTATCCGATTCGGAATGTTTAGCATTGAGAATTGTTGCAATTGTGCATGTTAAAACGCCTTTTATTGTTGAACGCTATGTAATAACAAAAAGATTGAATGAATAATTAATTTCTAATTAATGAAACAAACTTGTCCATTAGCATTATCACCATCGGCTGCTGCAGCTTTTCGTTGATGAAAACCAGCGCCAGTACTCGAACCTCCTTGTTCTAAATTAGATCAAATATTACATCATGAAGATAAGTTGCTTGGTCATTTTTTACCCCAGAGTGCCATTGGTATTTTGTAGAAAAATATGTGGATAGAATTAGTTATAGATTATCTCGAATGACGAGAGAAGAACAGAAGGAGAATAAGAATAACAAACTATCGATCTATCAGTCAGTCAGTCAGACAGACAGACTCGTTGACAGTGCTTTTAATCAGCCAATCAACATTTATGAATGCCATTGACTTTCTCTATAGGTGCCGTTCTTAGATGGAAAGAATAATTCTGCTACAATCGACACGAAATTAGCTTCGTTCGATTTAGAGATTTCAACCGTTTGTTTTTTCGTGTTTTTATTCGAATTGAAATAAATATTTGCAAATACAAATTTGATTTTGACGAAATTTTTCTTTTAATATCGGTTGACTGTAAATGTAAACAAGTGGATCACTAATTGTTGCTATAAAACTCAATTGAAATGAGAAATTAATAAATTCATCGAGAATACATTTTGCTAGTGGTGTTTGTCGTTGAATAAAAAGAGAAACTAGAGCAATGATTATCGATGGAATACGACATAGGAAAAAGGAAACAAATAAAGTAAATGTTTGTTTCGCTAAACGAAAATTCTTCTTTCGTATATCAATCGAATTATTTCGTGTTCGTTGTTTAACAATGTGAACTTGAACAATACTAACTGCAGGTTTTATACGAATCCTCTCGTATTTTTTCACAACGTAATAGATTCGTCCATAAATCATTCCACTAATTAAAATTGCTGATAAAATGAAAACTGTTCGGATAATTAACGTAAATCGAGATCCAAATGTTGCATGATTATAACAAGTATGATTTGATACTGAATAGATTATGCCTTGATAAATGCCGAAGCCAATGCCTAATGATGAACTCAAACAAATCCAAAGAATTGTATATTCTAAACGGAAATTTTGTCTTTGTTGTTGTTGTTGATGATTTAAAGTTAAACTTCCATCTCGTTGTACAATTGTACGTAAACGTTCATAGGCTATGCCAATGAAAGCTAACGGTTGAATAACACTAAAACAAGTTCGAATTGATACTATTAACCGACAAAGATTGAAAATCAATCCATAGACTTTAATTGAAATAAAATTTCCATTACAATCATTCGAAAGAATAACCCAAGTTTTGATGAGAATATACGATTCGAATGGTACGCAAAATATTGCTCGAAGACAATCGATCGTAAATATTAGAGCAAGAAGAAAATTTAATGATGTACGTAATTGTGGTTGTTTGCAGATTTCAGTAAGAATAAATAATGTACAAAATGATCCCAAGATCAATCCTGAATATATTAGAAAAAATGAAATTATACGGAGAAGAGATAAATAGATAATCATTTTCTTTCGACAGAAAGGATTCCGTAAATGAGTTCTTTTTTCTCCTTTTCATTTCAAAATTCTATTTCAAATCATATATTCATTCATTTCTACGATTTCTTCTCGTCGATCACAATCAGCAAACCAAAGAAAAGTCGATTTTTCTCTCTGTTTTCATAATTAGACAAAAAATAATTTATTTAAAAAAAAATATCATATTTCAGATTTTGATGAATGAATTTTCCATAGATAATAGACAAATAAATAGACAAACTATGTTCAAACAAGATTAATCATAGAAAATATCAATGAGAAAATCGTTTTTTTGATCTTTTCTATGCTTTTTTTTTATATGAAAACAATGACAAAAACAAAGTTTTGAGAGAAGATAATCGAACAACATCTACAAAATACGTTTCTTTCTTGATGTCTCATGCTTGTTTTTTCTTTGTCAATGAGATTGAACAGAAAACAGAATCAAACAAACGAAACAGGCAAACAAATAAATAAACTTTAGGTACGAGAAATCTTACAACGGACTTGGAAAATCATAGAAAAAGAATTCTAATGATGATGATTTTGACTTTGTTGTGAAGTATCTGTTGAATTCATTGATTGTTGTTCATCATCATTGTAAAGTTCATCGGTGGTTGTCGTTAATTTGTCTTTATTTTGATAGGATGACGATTGTTCTTTCCACATTTTGGCATAGACTCCATTTTCTTTGCCAAGAAGTTCATCATGTTTACCTAATTCAATAATTTCACCTTCGCGAAGAACGAGAATAATATCGGCATGTGCAATTGTTGATAAACGATGAGCAACAATTAATGTTGTTCGACCTTCACAAACATTTTGTAATGCAGATTGAATATTTCGTTCAGTAAAAGTATCTATTCAAATGAAAACAAAAATATTTCTTTGTTTTGCTTTTGTTTTTGTTGTTATTTGTTACCAAGTGCAGATGTTGCTTCATCGAGTAGAACGATTGCCGGAGCTTTGAGAAGTGTTCGAGCGATTGCAACACGTTGCTAGAAAATAATTTCCTTGGATTTCAAAGTTCGATTTTTTTGTCAAATTTTACTTTTTCTCCACCGGATAATTTCAAACCACGTTCACCAACAATTGTTTTATAACCTTCAGGAAATGTATTTATTCGATCTATAAAAAAAAACAAAGAGAAATGACTTTGTTCGAAATCATTGAGAGATGCAATTTTACCATGCATATCAGCTGTTCGAGCAGAATTTTCGACTTCTCGATCTGTTGCTGTGACACGACCGTAACGAATATTGTATAGAATATCTTTATTAAATAGAACTGTGTCTTGAGGAACGACGCCAATCGAACGTCGAAGAGAATTTTGTGTGACAGTTGTGATATTGATTCCGTCGATTTTGATTTCTCCACTTTGAACATCATAAAAACGGAAAAGCAAACGAACAATTGTACTTTTGCCTAACAAAAATCAGAGAGAGAATTCTCAAATTTGATTTCAACGAAACAAATTCTACCAGCTCCTGATGGTCCAACAATCGCAAGAGTTTGTCCGGGTAAAACCGTAAATGAAATATTCTTTAGAATCGGTCGTTCAGGTTGATAATGAAAACAAACATTTTCAAATTCAATTTTTCCACTTGTAATCACAAGATCTTTAGCAAATGGCGAATCAACAACATCAGGTTTAATATCTAACAAATCAAGCATATTCTCCATGTCAATAAAAGCTTGTTGAATAAGACGATAGTAGGTTCCAAAAAAGTTCAACGGTGTATACAATTGAAGAATATATGTGCCATATAAAATATAATCTCCAACGGTTAATTGATGTTTGACACTAACCAACCATGCGCAATATAACGAACCAACGGTAAGACCAATACCAATTAGAATAGCTTGGATAAAATTTAGGAATTGTAAAGATATTTGATTGGTCCATTCGGCTGAATTAGATTAAAAAAAAACAAAATGTTGAGTTTTAGTGAATTGACAAGAAAAACCTTTTTGATATTTTTGAATGGCATCATGATATTGTTCGACTTCGTAAGATTCTGCACCGTAGTATTTCACTGTTTCAAAATTAACTAATGAATCAACAGCTGTACCGTTCATTGCATTATCTAATTTGTTCATTTCTTTTTTATATTTAGTTCTCCATTCTGTTATAACAATAGTTGAGATTAAATAGATTAACATCGTTGCAAAAACAATTATACCGAACCTATTTCATTCGCAATAAATAACAAAAACAAAGTCAAATTCAAAAGAAAGCGAAAGAGTTTTTTTTTTGAATTACCAAATATTAAATTGAACAATAAAATAAATGATTGCAATGATTATATCGACAATGGTTGGAAATATATTAAATAGAACATAGTTTAGTAAAGAATCAACGGAATCTGTACCACGATCAACAATACGTAAGACTTCACCGGTTTTTCGTGTCAAATGCCAACTCAATGAAAGATTGTGTAAATGAGAAAAGACTCGAATTTTTAATGTTCGTGCGGTATATTGATCGATTTTTGTCCATAAAGTCGAACGAAGAATTCCTAAGAGACCAGAACCAAATGGACCCGCACCTAAATGATTCAATTGAATAAAATGTCATTTCATTTTTCTTTTTGTTTTACCTTGTAGAAATCGGAAAACCATAAGAATAGTAACTAATCGCCATGGCCAACTTTTAGGCGCAGTTAAACGAGCTCCGAGATTGAACATTGTGTCGGTTGTACCATTGGTTGTTGAATTTATTAATTGATCAGCTATTTTACAAAAGAAAAACAAAACGAATGTTTCTTTTTTATTTCGAATTGAAATTTACTTATTAATTTGGTGTATCTCGGTACTTCTAAAGAAAGAACTCGACCGGCTAGAAGAATCAAAATACAGATAATAATATTGAGTTGTAATCGAAAATGTCCACGTGGCCAAATGTAGGGTGCTAATGTTTTGAAATGTTTAAAGAATTTCACCCAAACATTGATTTTGTCTCGTTCTTCTTCGATTTGTGCATGAGAACGATTCAACATAATCGCATAACGTCGTCGAGGTACACCGGGAGCACGAATGCCAATGACAAACACGACAATTGTTGCAATCAATCGAAATATCCAGTAGCCAAAACGTGCTATATCAATTTCTCCAGGAGTGGAATCTGGACGAACAATTGATTGAAAAAACCAAAGCGGCGAACGATAGGATATTAAAACACAAAGTTCAACAAGAACTGCTAAACACCAAAATATGAGAATTGCTAAACCGTGACCACGTGATTGAACTGTTGGCATTGTTTTCGTTCGTTCGACACGAAGTATAATCAGAGAAAATAGCCAACCCACTGTTCGTAATATACAACGAAATAATGCGTAACCAGGAAGCTAAATTGTGTTAGATGTTTACAGAAAAACGAAAATGTTTGTTTCAAAGATCAATTACTGTGGTTGGTGCAACTGCGGTGGTTTCAGTCGCATAAAGTAGAATTGGTTCGCATGCTAAGAGAACTGTTAATACTAATTGAATAGAATATAATACAGATGAATCGATATATTCACGTTCGATTTTAAATCCAAAACGTCTAGAAAATATTTGGCTTTTTTTTCTTCTTTTTTTTTCGTTGAGACAAAATTTTACTTGTAGAAAACATATTGAATTGTACCGAAAATAAATATAAAACCGAATAGAATTGATGTTGTTAATGTATCATAGAAACATAGAGAAAATCCACCATCCTCCCAAACGATCATGTTACCACTGGACGATGTTTCATTTGAGAAACAAAACATGATTGCAAAATCGATCTTAAAAATAATAACGAACGAGAGAAAGAAAGTTCTTTTTCTTTTATTTCAACTTGATCAAATTCAAATATTTAATATAATGACATTGTTCTTAGAAGTAAGCAAATAAGACGTCAGCAATAAAATAAATGTAATGTAGAACGCACAATCACTACTACTACTTCAACAACAAACAACAAAAATATAAACAACCAATTGAATTGCGTTGTGTATCCAACCAATGAAGAAATGACTCATTTTGCTACACGGACATTACGTTTCTACGCATGCGACATGACAAAATTGGTTTTTTTTCTCTATTAATTATAAAATACAGAACTTGATTTGATTTTGTTTGCACTCATGTTTGAGCCAAGATCAACATCGAATTGTATTCGATTCGAAGATCTTTGATATTTAGTTTCTTCTCGTTACAAGATAAATATAAAAGCGACTTAAAAAAGGCTTATTTTTCGTTGGTATAATATTTCAATATTCTTAGCCAATCAAGGATCTTCGAAAAACTATCTATCTTGACGATTATTTCTAAACGAAGACGTTAACTAAATACATAGAATGAATCATTGAAAACCATATTTATGTCTGCAGATAAAACCGATCTTATTCAAAGTGTTCGACGAGGTGATCTCGTTCGTGTTCGGTAATAAAACTGATTTTGATTTCAATTTTCGAATGAAATCTTTTCAAATCGCGTAGTTATTTAGTCGAACAAAAAGAAATCGAATTAAATACTCGAGATCAATGGGATTCAACACCATTGTAAGTCATTGGCTGATTCAATCATGCAAATCTTTCGATTTTGATTCAATATAAATCATAGATATTACGCATGTTTATGTGGTCATTTGGAAATTGCTCAATATTTACTTGATAATGGTAAAATTGTCGAGAGATTGATGATGATGGAGTTAAATTTGATTGACTTATTCAGGTGCTCGATGTCAAGCGAATACATTCGATGGCGAACGATGTCGTTACGGAGCATTGACTGATGCCATTCGAACATTATTGAAAAACTACAATGTTCTAACAACTCGAACTATAAAACGAAATACTTATGATGAATTTCTGCGAAAGTATAAATGATTTTTTTTTTAAATTGTTGATCGAAATGAATTGAAGAGTTTGATTTGTGTAGATTATATGAACAAGGTTTATACAGTGATGTGACATTTGTTGTTGATGAAAGGATATTTCCATTACATCGATGTGTATTAGCTGCTCGATCGTCATTTTTTCAGGATGCTTTTGAAACTCGTTGGTTTCAAAAACGATTTATTAATTTAACTAAAGCAAAAGTAATTGGTATATGAATTCAATTAAAAATCCAAGTTTCGTCTGTTTTCATTCAGTTTAATGCGGATACGTTTGAAGCTGTTGTTCGATATTTATATACAAATTGCTGTGAAATATCATTCGAAAATATTGATAATGTCAAAGCTTTGGCTCGTACTTGTCGTCTACCTCGTTTAATCGAGTCAATCGAACAGAAAAAACTTGAAATCGATGAATGGCGTTCGTTTTTTTCCACACAAACTCTCAATCGATCATTCATCGATCTTTTTTTTCTAGAAGCAAGTAAAACATCAACATCAAATATCTTTCGTTTAATAATCGAACCCGATGAAAATGACGATTCAATTCGATTGGATTTTCGTCTACTAGCCGAACAAACGATTCCAATTGAACTTCGACAATGGGTTCGTTGTTTTTCTCGATTTTGTTAAATTGCAAAATGATTTGTTTTTCAAAAAAAAAAAGATAGCTGGCATTGAAATGCCGTTTATTGATCAACCACATTTGGATACATTTGCGGATTTAATTGTAAATATTGATGAACGATTTGATTTTCATGTTCATCGAGCATTTATATGCACGAGAACCGAGTATTTTTCTCTGCTCGTTAAAAATCACTTCAATGAAATGTTAACAACGAATTCGACTCAATCACAATTGACCTTAAAACATATTCGAAAAGAACTTTTTCTTCCACTTGTTTATTATATTTATTCCGATGATTGCGAAGTAAACAAAAAATCTCAATCGAGCAAAATAAATCAATCGATTGAAATTTAGATATCTGATGATTGTGTCGATGATTTACTTATTCTTGCTGATGAACTTCTTCTACCCGGTTTAAAACGTCTTTGTGGAAATACGTATTCGAAATTATTGACTGTAGAAAATATCGTTGCCATACTTCGACTGTCACGTTTATTTCAACTTGTTAAACTTGAAAATAATTGTATTCGATTTATCAGCGAACATTTACAAGAAGTTCGAACGAGAATATTTCGAAAATGAAGATGAATTCGTTGGTGTTTTTTTTTATTTTAGATTTTACAACAAGAAGATTTTGTTAAATTTGTACTCGAAGATGCAGCGAGTGTTGTCGATCGACAAGAAACGGACACAGTTCCGATTATTGATGATCTTCGATTTTACATGGCAGAATTTTCAACAGTGAATCCATCGGATATTGATGAAACATCGGACAAAATCAAACTACTCGATCAATTTCTTGAAAATATTGGATTAGATATTTGAAAAATAAAAATAAATTCATTGGACAATTAGTACCAATACCAACCAATAGAAATACTAATCAAGATGAATATCAAACAGCACACATACTGAAAGACATACGCTGGCGTTGTTAATATAGATATTGTTGAAAGAGAATCTCTATCTGAATATTGATTTCCATCGAGTTCAAGTATTTCAAGTGTCTGGAGAAAATAAAAAAGTCGAATTTGGAAGAAATCGATCCATAGAGCGAAGATATTATACTGTATTTGTCTGCAATGAGTCTTTGAAGATTTGAACGAATGGAAGTCCGAGTCTATTGTAACTAAGATGGAGTTTTGTTAGTGTCTCAATAAAACAGTAAAGTTGATTTTTCTTGAAATCAATAAATCATTAAGATGCTACTGTATTGTGTTGCAAGGCTTTAATGAGATCTCGACCACCCGCAGGCCCAATGCTATTATATGACAGATTGAGCTTTGTCAATGTCTTGAGAAAATTTAAAAACAACAAAAAACACTGAGCTTAATAACAATTAACAAGAAGATTGAGATTTACTCTGTTGTGTTCCAATGCTTTGCTGAGATATCGTGCACCTTCATTATCAATTCGATTTCGCGTGAGTTTTAGTTGTGTAAGCGCCTTAAGAAAATTTGAGTTTGATTACAATCTGCATTGAAAATTACTGTGTTATATTCCAATGCTTTGCTCAGACGTTGAACACCTTCAGATTCAATTTCATTGCCTTTGAGATTGAGTATTATAAGCGTCTAAAGAAAATAAATGCAGAAGTTGAAACAAGTAAGTTGAATTGTATGGTGATACTTTATTATGTCGTAACATTTCGCTCAAATATCGACTACCATCGTCTCTCATTTTGTTTTGACTCAGATTGAGTATTTTAAGGTTCTAAAGACAGATGGGGAAAAGTTTGAATTTGCAACTGAGTAAATACTGTGTTATGTCGCAATCCTTCACTGAGATGTCGAATGCCTTCGACTTCAATTCGATTTCTTTCAAGAATCAATGCTGTTAGTGTCTAGACAAAATCGAACAGTTGAATTTTGTGAAAAAAAACACATAAATGAATTCAATGAAACTTTGTTATGTCGTAACATTTCGCCGAGATATCGACAACTTTCATCTGTAATTTTATTTCCACACAAGTTCAGTGTTGTAAGTCTCTAAATACAAATACATTGAAAACTGTTAGATTCGATTGAATGATACCGTATTGTGTTGCAATCCTTCGCTAAGATGTCGAACACCTGCATCTCCAATCTCGTTTATTGAGAGATTCAGCGTCGCCAGCGTCTAAAGAAAATAGAGAAATTGATTTGAATGAATCTTCAATGTTTGACGTGCATTATTGTGTTGTAATGTTTCACTAAGACGTTGAGCACCTTTAGCTGTAATTAGATTATTTTCGAGACTGAGCGTTGTAAGTGTCTAGACAAAATGAATAAGTTCAATTTGATAGCTATGAATGGATAATTGGAATGTTACTGTGTTATATCTCAATCCTTGACAGACATATCGAACATTGGCATCCGAAATTCTATTATTGCTGAGATTAAGTTCGATAAGTGTCTTAAGAAAATTGAAAAAGTACATTTCATATTAATCGATGAACAGGTTGAATAATACCGTGTTTTGTCGTAATGCTTCTTTGACGCGGCAATGAACTCTTAGATAACGAGCAGTGAATTGAAGATCGAGTTGAGTCATCCTCTACGTAGAGATATTAATCATCACAACAAGAAGTATGAGAGACCGTTCTTAATTCTATCTTGACTTACTTGATAGGGTTGGTAAGAATTCAAAATTAGATTCAGTCGTTGTGATACATTGTTCATCGATAAAAATAAATGCTTATCAGTTAAATGATCTAATATTCTATAGATTATTTCCACTGGCAGACTGGAAAGTGATAGAATCATTGTTATGTTTTATTTAGTAGAGTAGATGTTCTGTGTATCTCTTTCTGATTATATAGAATGTAAATATCTTTGTCAATTTTGGATTGATGTCGAGTATATCAAGATACTTGCCGTACGATAGCAAACTCTTTAATAAGATGATTTATATTGTTAAACGAAAGTCGAAAGTAGAAGATAAAAGATAAGAGAAGAGTTAACTTATCTATCGAGATTGTTTGCTATTTTAAAGTCAAAAATGGATTTCAGCGGCAGAAAACCTCTTTCGCCATGGAAAGTTTAGATGATGATGATGATGATGATGATGCAGGAGTTGTTGTTGCTGTTGTATTTCCAGCAGCTAGAATACTTTGAGCAACGAATGTACTTGGCATTGAAATGGGTTCACTTCGTTTGATAAACGATTGTCGATCGATGCTGTGAGTAACGAAGGATTAATCGTTGGTAAAATCTCCGATGGAGTTGGTGATGTTGATGATAAAGTATAGAAATTTTGTAGATTTTTGACACATTCTTTTAATTTATTGATTTTCAAACGTTTATCTTGTTATTTTGCATTAGTTATTACAATGATTTTGATTTTTGGCACAGATCTTTTTCTTTTTCCAGATGCCACATTAATTGTCATTGGGCAAGCATGCTTTATAGTCATATTCATATTGTCGGTGTTAGAAATAATCATGTCAGCATGTTTCGACAATCCATTGTTGGTTATTTGCGCACTTGGTGGGAAGGATGAAAATAATCGTCAAATCCCTTTTGTTCAACTGTTATTCTATTTGTGGTTTGTGCCATTATAGCTGTTTGCTTTTTTGATTCACTTTATGGTAGAAGTTGAATGACATTCGTGAAATATATTTCAATTTACTTATTTCGAATATATTGTTCATTAAATAGATTATTTAATGAGTTGACATTATTTGTATATCCAAATCTTTCTCTCGGAATGATGTATAGAAATCAAACGAAAACAATAAAGTGAAGTTTATTTTATCTTTGTCATATTTAGATAAGATTATAATGAAGAAAATGTTATTGAATAGACTCAATTTTTTGTACAAAAATATTCCATTCTCATCAATAAACTATTTTTATGCAATCATAACAGTATATATAGTGACTCCAAATATTATTGACCTGCTTTTGCACGACAACTTTATTTTTGCTCCTACACAAGTACTTGAGGGGAAATAAATCGACTGTGACTATCATTGTGTAGCTTAAGGTGATTAGTATAGATGCTACAAGCTTCAGCTTTTGAGCTCCTTTTGTTTTTGTTTTATTCGCAAAACAATTGTATACAAGTAGCCTTAGACTACATAATGATAGCCACAATCGAGTTATTTCCCCTGTCGTTCTTGTGTAATAGCAAAAATAAAGTTGTCGTGTAAAGGTGGGCCAATAATATTAGGAATCACTGTATATATAATACATTTAGTATTAGTATTGGCTAACTACGTATATTAAATGTACAATCACATATAGTCACGTGTCATGAAAAGAAAAAAACAAACAGATATTGCTTGTCCATTTACCTTTTTTATTTTTTTTGTGTGCACAAAATCGATACGTACGCATCAATGATTATATACTAAAAAAAATACTTGATATTATTTACAGTGTTTCAGTGATTACACATGAAAACTAATCGCGATCAATGACGATATTAACGCTTCGCTGCTGACTGTATCATTCAACCATAACACATGTTAAATCGTATTTTCTTCTCCTTTTAGAACGCTCCTATCATAAATATTATTTAACTATCGATAAATATGCAATACTCTCCACGTCAATCCATCAGTATTGCAGCTGCTATTTTGACTATTATTATCGGTACTATACTTTTGGTTATAGCAACATTTTGCATTCAAAATACAAGCAAACATAGTGATATATGGAAACAATTATATTCATCATCAATTTTCAGTGTTATTATTAGTATATTTTTAATTCTCGTTACAATCGGTTATATTTATGTTGTAATTCGACAATTTCCTGCATTAATATCCGTTTATTCAGCTCTGATCGGTGTCGTAGCTTTCGTTGCGTTAATATGCGTCATTATTCTTATACCTGCTCGAGGAGATTTTCAAAAAGATAATCAAAATAAAATTCTCACAACGATTAAACAATATTCCAGTGCAACTAATAGTTCCAGCATAACATTAACTATTGATTATGTTCAACAAACATTTGAGTGTTGTGGTTTTATCAAAGCCGAAGATTGGGCACTTATATATTCGGATAGCACAAGTACGGCTGATTCATGCTGTAAAAACGTTGTTCCTGGTTGTGGAGAAAACTCGCTTAATAATCGTGACCGAATATTTCAATTCGGTTGCAGTGCACCAATGAAAACTTTTGCACAAAGACGATTTGACTTGCTTATTCTATTGAATAGTTTGGCTATTTTATTTGGAACTGTTACGGCCATATTAGGCGGTTTTTTTCAACGACATATTCGAAGTCAATATCAATTGATGTAGAATATTCAAATAAATACTAGATTTTGCTGGATATTCGATATATTCTAATAATTATTACTATTTCCCGCTGCAAAAATAATGTGCTTTTACTTCTTGTTCATAATAAAGTTGTAAAATCAAAATAAGACTCATTTTATTACATAAATAAATACAGTATCTAACTGAGAATTCAGGTGCGTCAAGGTATGTATAACTTACTAATCGTTTAAATCAAAAACACAACGGAAATTGTATTTATGATTAATTTGTTCAAATGCGAAATCTAATCTGTTCTTTCTGCTACGTTAATTCTTTTCTATCACCGAGACAAGATTTTAACCAAAATAAGATCATGGAATATGATTCATACTTCACTGTAATTCAAGAACAGTCTAATTTACATGTATCTTTTGTTTAACAAAGAGCCAATGTCAAGCTACATAGCTGCGAGATACTCATTAGCTACTAAAATATTTAAGTAGGGGATAAAAGTAAAAAAGAATCCACAGATATGCATTATCTTTTGGTAAAATTATACGAGACGCAGCACGATCTTTTTGAGTTTATGCAGAAAGAGCGTTTATATTGTTAAATCCATGAATAGGAACAAAAATGGCCTACAGTGAAAGAGAGTCATGTTTTTTATCAGTAAAAAGGAACATGCTGCTTGCAGATTAATTGTTGTAATGGAATGATATTGAACACGAATTAGATTCTAATTTCTTTATAACAAAATCAAACACTCGAAAAATTCGATTTTGAGAGAGAAAAAAAATAGAAACACTCATCGTGAAGAACATAACTCGTTTCCTTGTTTAGATCTATTTTGCACTTGAAGTAACTAAGAAGAAGAGAAGAGAAAAAAACGCTGATTTTTCTCTTGAACACTTTTGATTAAGTCATACTCAGTAAATTGATACGCGATGTTCTCATTCAAGATTAATTTTGAAAAGTCAGCACACTCAAATGAAATCAGAGATGATGAATCGTCTCGTTTTTTTTTTGTTTTGTTTTGAATATTTATTTATGAAGATATATTTTATTGGCGTGAACAATATTTAACTCGACAAAAAAATGCATTTGAATTTTTGAAAATGAAAACTGTTTGAGTTTCGAGAGGATATTTTGAAGATTCTTTGTAAAAGGGTTGGAATAGAATAGATTTTTTGGAAAATTGTTCTTGTTTTGTTTTTTTTATAATCGCCAATTTCGTTTATCCAGATTGAAGTCAGCATCTTGTGCATCATCGTCATTAGCTGGATCATTATGTTGCGCATCGGGTGCTTCGCGAAAAACAAAACGACCACGTTTGCCCAATGGTTGAAACTGGTGAACGGGACGCCAGGCACCATTTGAAAATTTTGCAAGTCGAGAATTGTATTGATCATCAGCCATTGCACTCGATGATGACATGAGTAATAAAACAGCAATAGAGCAAACCAATAAGATAAGTCGTGAATTCATCGTCGGTGAATTGATAAAATTGGAATTTGAAATGTAGAAATATAAATATTGTATGTATATACAATCGATGTATATATCGGTCTCGAGTTTAATCTAGAATGTTTTTGGAAAAACGAAGTAGACACGTATTTATACGATGAAAGAACGAGAAACAGAAAGAAAATTAATCAGTAGCAAAGTCATATCCTTTTCCATTACGACTGAGAGAACGAGGAAAGAACATAAATGATTATATATATAATATATATGTTATACACCTCGCTCTTCTATGAACAAAGAATTATCAGAAAATACTCGGTATTTATTGTGAAAGAAAAGGAAACAATGTAACGAGCGAATAGACGAAAAAAATAAGAGAAATCATATCCCTCTCTTCTTCCTTTCCTTTTCTTCTTCTTCTTCTCTACTTCTCGTTTTATTTCAAAGTAGACAACAGCAAAAAAATAATTAAAAAGCATTCTATCAAGTGCAATAGAAGTTCACACATTCTCATCAAAATTAATCTCAAAAAGAGAAACCCATCATCGAATGAGAACCAAGAAAACTCCTATATTCAATATTTTCAACATGTATTTATATGCTCTATCAATAAATGGATGAGAAAAATAAACTCCGGTGAGAACCGAATACCCATAGGAATCTAGGAGAAGAATAAAAAAAGATCTGCATAAATAATTACTTTGTTCCTAATGATGAAAATATCTTTGAGTGATAACGAGTAGAATTTCATTTCGCAGTCAGAAAAAAACAGACAAAAACAAATGATTTTACTAAGAGATGACTTGCATATTAGTGATTACTTTTGTTTTTTTTTCTTAGCAAAAAGATTTTTAAATGCGCCATTATCATAGTTAGTTCATTTTATATCAGTCTGAATTCTTCGACTAAATCGAACTAATGAACTTTTACGACTTATTTTTTTTCTAAAAAAAACAAACAATTGTCACGACACAATGATTAAAAGAAATTTGACAAACATAAACTCTTCTATTTATATACATGTTTATTGAGCTGAGGATTATCAGATCAAATCTACTTGAAAACATGATTAGAAACAATTTACTCAACTTAAAAAATTGAAAAAAAAACTAACAGTCTGCACTTTTTTGTCCTGAACTACTAATAAAGTCAAATAAAAATTAGCAAACACTGTTTGTCAGTGTTTTTTTTTGAATATTTACTTTCACATCTCCTATTTGTTCATATTACTATCGTTATGTTTTCATTTCTTTTATTTCCTATTGTATTTCATTAATATCTAAATGAACATGACATGAAAACAATACGAGACTAATGTAACAACAAAACGGAAATTCTGCATTAGTGAAAAGATTCAAAAGCTATTAGCCTGTTGGCGTTTCGTGTTGCAAACGTATTGTTGTTGGTTTAATTGTTCTTAATCAATATAATTCAAATAATCGTCTGTTTAAAGAACAAGAACATCGACTGATTTCGTTTATTGACAAAACATCATGTTGGCAGAAAGTGTCTATCAAGTACATGAAGCCAGTCTGAGGATTTAATCTAAAAAAAAACGACAAAATAATCTAGATTCGTGTCCCGATGAATAGATGTCTGTCAAAACTACTAAAACCAACGGTCGATTGAATAAATAATATGACAAAAAAAAAAGCTTTCTACTTTCTCACGTAATGATTTAAGAAAATTATATATTTCTAGTTTTCAAATAGAAAATAAAATCATCCGAGTCTAATGAATGTTTCGACTATTTTTAACTTATCATTTATGTAAATATGAGTATTTAATGACGATCATGAGGAAGTTAAGTAGTTCAATTTTTTGTCAATCTATCCAATGAGTACATTTATCAGTGAATATAATTAAAACAAATTCAGACAGTTATTCTTCTGTGTAATACAATTATTATTAAATATTTTCTTATGATGACAAAAAAAAAGAAATTACCCAAAAGATTATCGATTCTCTTGGGAGTATTTTTCCATGGCTTGACGAATTTCTTCGACGTATTTGAGATCTTGGTCGCCATTTTGTCGTAATTCAGCTCGAATTCGTTGCATAATAAGACTATTCCAATGATTCCAGAAAGGTGTCGATTCTGTAAACGTAATAGGACTATCACCGGTTTGAATAAGCGCTTCTTTTAAGTCAGAATTTTGTTGAAATTTTGCTAGATTTCCTTTGTACATTTCATTGACTTTCTCTGCTTCCCAATCTGGTCGAAGTTGAACTGTTTGTCCAGCTAATCGACACTCGTCTCCGGGTCCAGAATTTAAGATTTTCTCTCGATCTTCGCTATTCGTTGTTTTTGCACATTGAAAATAGTTCTCGGCTGACGAATATTTTATTCCATCAATGACAAATTCACATGGAAGAAAATTATCCGTTTCATTATGTTCTTTTCCGTCAATTACTCCTGGACCGCCCATGACAATCTTTTTTCAATAGAAAACAAAAACAATCCTTTGAAATATTCATGTTTATATACAATAGAAACTTCCTACAAAAGATAACGAGACACATCTACGTGTCCGTTTTATCATCGAGAAAATTGAAAAAAAAACAAGAGAAATTTTCATTGATAAGAGAAAAATGAATCTTTATTTGTTTTCATCTATCTATACAATTATACAAATAAACATATATTTCTACGCAAATAAGAATGCACAAATTTCTATCTGACAAATCATAACAAGAAGAATAAGAGACAAATATATCTATTTCTTTATAACCATTGACCAGTAAGTGATCGTTCGAGAACGATAGTATCTTGTCCGTCTTCGGACGGTGTACGTAATGTAATTGTACATGAAAATTCCATTCCACGTTGTTGAAGTGTCGGCAAAAATGCGATCGACAAAGGCATTTGCGAATGCGGTCTAAATGCAGATCGAGTTTTTAAGATTTAATTCATCGAATAACTTACGGCATATTCATAACACGAGCTTTACATTGAAATGGTGCTGCTACACCACTAATACGAACCTATGATTCAAAAATCAAATGATTTCGTTTCTTTTAACGGAAAATGTTGGGTGTTTTTTTACCATTTTAAATTGCCCATAACGATTTTGAACAGTGAAATGTTTTTTCTCGCCTTTCTTTGTATAATTAAGACCATCTTCGACAATATAAAAGTCAGGCAATGGTGGTGGAATTGGCCTATTGAATTCAACAAATTGATTTCAATTTGATTTCTCCGAATAAATCTTACGTTTTATTAGCTTCAGCTTGCATTGTCGTTTCACCTTGATCGTTCATTTCATCATCCATAGGCTTCAAAACAAAAAGTCAAACAAAAATCCACAAAAAAAACCCGAACAAACCATTTGAGAAACATCTTCCATTGGCTTATTTTCATCATTGATATCGTTTTCATCGATCATCGATTGATTGTTATTATTATTGTGATGATTTTTATGTCTAAATCGAAATTGTTAAACGAAAATCTCGAAATCCGATTGAATTCATACAAGTGTCGTGTTCTCGGGCTTTTTTGAATCGAAACTGAAAGTGATTTTCTTCCTTGTTGAACGTAAAACGAAGCCGAAAGGCCGGCTAATTGCAATTGAGCAGCAGCTGCTTGTCGTCTCGCCATGGTTGTATCCAAAAGTGTGTTATTATTATTCGCCATTGGCATTGTTAAACTAACACGAGAATGTTGAGGCGAATCTTGTAAAGACAAAATCGATGCTAAACGATCGGTCATTTCTTGACTCCAATGATGAGCTTTGTCGAGCATTTTTTCCGTTTTTTTCGATGTCTAAATTCGTTTTTTCAATGGGAAAATTTAGTCAACAGTGTTTTTTTTGTTTCTCCTACAGCTGCAACTGAACCACTGGCAATGAGCTCGTCCATTCGTTGTTGCAGATTGCTCGACATTTCTGCACATTTATCAATGATTTTTTGTTCACATCTAACATCAAAACAATGTTTTTGTTTTCTCTCTCTCTCTCTTTCTGTTTTGATTGAATTACTTGTGTTCTTCGAGTTTTTTTTCTTCGAATTTTTTAATTAAATCGATATTTGTATTTTTAGCCAAGACTAATTGAGCTAAAATATTATCTAAACACCAAAACAAACGAGTAAATTTCGACGAAATTTTGTTTAAACTACCTCGTCGTCGTTTAAGTGCGGAATTAACAACCATTCTGCGTCGATTTAATTAAACAATATCTTAAACAAAAAATTTAAAAGATTTATTCATTCAAAAGTGATTCACTAGACTAGACACAAGTTTTTTTTTTTCGATTGTTGATGAGCGAGATTAAATTTATGTAAATAAACATGCAGAAAGAAAATTTTATTTGGTAAATAAATCATTTTCATCGCCTGTTCCGACGACAATCGGTTGATTCTCTTCGTTTGGATGAATTTTTGTTTGACTTGGAGATAAATCGAACTCTTCGATGCAAGAATTCAACACTGTTGGAATATAATTCTATTCAAATATTATCGAATTAACAAGACAAATAGTTCGACAAATAAAAATACGTACCGATGCTACTCGTTGAGCTTTTGTTTTGTTTTCATGTGACTCGATGTCATCATCTAATTTTTGATGAAAAGTTGGCCTCTATTCAAATAGAATTTTAGATTTTTTTTTCAATCGAATTTCAAAATACTTCAGATGAAAATGAATATCTTCTCGAACTCCATCGACCACAGCAATCAAAACACGAAAATCCCATATAAATTCCACCTAAAAACACAGAAATCTCGTTTATTCTTCTCTCGAAATCAATGCCGAACTGACCTGTCAGAATGACACTTGCTAACAAAGTCATTGATAAATAATTCAATGTTTCTAAAACAAAAAAAAATCAAATCAGATAAAAGTCAAAAGCATTTTCAAAATGAAATCAACCTGAACGAACAAGAACAAAGAATAACAACGTCAATTGTTGAATTAAAAGCGCAATTATGATAAAATTTCCTGCCAAACGATGCACACTTTTGTCAGCAATTTCAGTGTCATAAACGAACACTAAATTATATTTATCAACAGCTCGATGTAAAATCATGAATAATAAACCTTTTTGAGCGAGAAAAATATTTAAAAAAAAAAACTTTTTTGTGTGAGTTTTACCGATCGGTGTGATCAGCGGACAAGTGATTGAATAAGCGAGAATAACGCAGAAAACAGCCGAAGTCCAAGCATATTGAACACCGAAACGAAAGGGAAATTGAAGAGCCTGAAAAACATTTGAATTTAGATGAGAAATTCATCGAAATTCGCTTACATGTCGAATAACTCCTCGTTCAGCCGCTGATTTCGCCGTTGCAATTATATAAAGATAAAAAACCAGATCAGCTAAACGCAACAATTCAATAGCTTCACCGATAAACGTTGATGTTATGATATAATTCACAAAAAATGCTCCATTATCCGGTAGAAAAACACACATCCAACGGATTCGACTGTTCTTCGTGACGGTATCTTCGCTTTCGAAGACCCATCGGAGAAAACCTTCGATACTCGTCAAGCCCAACGAAGGCAAAATCAAAATCATCATCGAAAGGAAAATAAACAGTTTAATCATCATTGATTTATCCAATGCAGATTTCTTCCATTGCTTTTCCAACAACGAAGTCACACTAACAAGCGACGGCATCGCCGCTGCAAATATTCGCAACAATAGAACAGGCAAAACCGATGTGATGACGACGGGAAAATGAATTCGTTTGGTCACTTTTTTCAACGGACCGATCGACCGATATTTATCCGCGAGTTTATCGATTGTGCTCATCACGATCGACGGTGTTGTTAAGAAAATCATGAAAAAAACGAGGATCTAAAACATTCGAATAGACAAACAACACGAAAACGTTTGAATTCCTACGATATTCACGATGATAATACGAAACCAATGGCTGACTTCACTCATTGGAATGTCTTTCCTGAAATTAGAATTCATTTTTTGTTTCGGAAAAAAACCGTCGAATTGATCGATTTACCAGATGATATTCTTCGGATTGGGCGCGAAATTCACTCGCCATTCGTGAATCGACAAGCTTTTACTCGTTGATGTCGTCGGACGACGATCTCGCGAACAACAAGTCGCACTGAAATCCGACCGAATTCTATTTCATTCAAATCAAAAACAACATTCAAATCAAAAACGAAATCTCATCGCACGAACCTAAATGCTTCATCGACTTTCGACAAACTGACAAAAGCTAAACCACATTTCTTCTCGCGAACATGAGTGTATTCATACTCAACACGTTCTTTGTACGTTTTGTACAATTTCTCGTAATATTCGATTGCATCGACCTTTTTTGAACAACACTGAAAAACAAAACGAAATCAAACGGCATTTTCAACCTCGAATTTCATTTACACTGCATTTGTTAGTGTAAACCACCGGTCGTTCGCCGGATTTCTCCAACATCTTTTTACTTTCCTGCCAAATACGAAGATTTAATTCTCTAGAAAACAAACAACAAAATTCATCGTTTTTGTTTCTCAACGAACAAACCGTCGTTTGTAAACATGTTGCAACAACGCAATATTATAAACCAATGTCAAATGCGTTAAATCCACATCGGGATACGCTTCTCTACAAATTTCACAAATCGATCTTTTCAATTTTCATTTTAGTTTTCCTACCGAAAATAAGTCCGAATTTTGTCTTCATCGCAAACATTCGTCGGTATTCCGCGAATCATCAACGTTCTCATTGTCTTAAACAATCCATTCAAAGTCAAAATCAAACATCTGAATTCAATTTACTAGTTCTTCTTTCGCGTAATATCGCGTTGCATTGGTGTACAAATATGCAACGATGATACCGACGATTGAAAACAGAATCGATGCGAATGCGTGAATCCAAAGTAATGGAGAACTTCGAAGGAAAAAACATAGATTCGAAATGAAAATCGAACGGCTTTTACTTTGGAGAGAGATTAGCAATGGTTGTGTGAGCGAATTTTTGCTGACTGTTGCCTTGATTTCCTTGGAAATTGACGGGCAAAATGATTGCACAGGAAAATATTGTGACGAAAAGTAGATAAATGATGAGATAGGTATGAAAAAGAAGATAATAGTATGCATCTGGTGAACAGTTCTGATAAACATCCCAATCACTAAATGCAGATTTGGAGTCAAATCAAAGAAATTTCTCGGCTTTTCGTACGTTATTCGAAATAAATCTCGAATCCATCGCCATTCAGTCTAAACAATTCATTGATTCTTATTTGAATAACTAAAGAAAATTTTCATCATACCACAAAATACCGTTGAAAGAAACTTGGATTATTCTAATGAAAATAGAAACTATTCGAGAATATGCATTGGATACGATGATTAACTTACAGTTTGTTGAGTTTTCTTAGGAGAACTAGTTCTTCCGTAGAGTACAGTTGATATTCTGAATCAAATTCTCTCGAAATAAATAAATAATCTTAAGTTTTTCATTTACCCTGATCCTTCATCAATCACTTTTGTATCCGAGAATCGTCGTCTTAGATAAACAAAAATTAAGAGAAGAATCTAAAGGAAATATTCAAGCTGAACATATCCATTGAAATGATTGATCTACCAGTGTAACAACGAGATTAACAAGAATATTTTCTGGTATTCCTTCATACGAACGAATAAAACCGAAACCAGTTGAATTAACTCGTCCGTAATAAGCACAATCACTTGTCGATATACTTGACACTTTATCACTGATTATTGCTGAAACACCAAGAGCAGTTGATAGATTTTTTCGAGGATCTACTACCATGATGGTAACATTGAGTTCGATTGAATTTCGTGTGTCGATTCAATCGGGAAAAGCATTGACAAAGAGATAAATCGTTGTTCGCGAAACAAAGAGAACATTCTCTTATTGGATGATATTCGTTTTTCTTTTTCTCATGTCAAACGATTCTCTATGTCCGCGGTGTCGCTAGTGTCTGAGAACAACACTATTCAATTTCCTTTTTCTTAATTGTCTTTCATATCGATGATCATAATGTTATTTGTGAAGAAAAAGTAGAAATGATCCACATTTGTTTCTTTTATTTGAAAATAATTCGATCTGTTATAAAACGAGCAGGATTCAAAGATCGTCATGTAATTTATTCACACTAATGGAGAAAATGAGCAATACTTGATCAAAATCAACGAGTGTCTCTTGAAACAACTCATAAAACAAATTTGTTAAAATTGTCCTTTACTCAAAGGTGGAACAACAATGATTTAATTGAAAAGCAAATAAGATTTTTCTTTTCTATTATCGACGAAGAGAAAAAAGAAAAGAAAACCACCATATGCGGCCTTGTCTGTAAAACAATAATAGTCAAATCGATGTCGATCTTCGTTTTATTTTAGATCAAAGAATTGAATTATACGTTTCGTTCGAGTGGAATCAATAATATGAACAAATAACTCGATTCGTTGTCTCGTTTCAGAACACTTACGAAAGTATAAGTGGCACGAAATAGACCGAACAACTCAGTGAGAGAGAAAAAGAAAAAAAAGTTGAATAGGTGACGAGCTCAAAGCAAATAACAGACAGAGAAAGAGAGAGAGAGAGGAGGAGAATAGTAGTAGTAGTTACGATCGTGCTCGCCAATAAGACAATACACATATATATATATATATATCGTGTCGGTCACTACTATTCCCATTGTTCAAACAAATAAAATCAAAAAAGTAAATGAACACAGACGTTTGATTCTAATATGGCAACAGATGAAACCTTTGCGAATAAAGCTTATCCAATTCGTATTATTCTACCGATTGTTTACACGTTCATTGTTTTTATTGGATTTATTGGAAATCTATTAAATTTTTATTCGTTATGTATTAGTCGAGATCGATTCGGTCGAAAAAGTCTTCATGTTCTCATTTGGAACTTAATTCTCGAAAGTTCAATATGGTCATCGATATTTTACATTGTTAAAATGGTTTTCTACGCAGATTTAGGCGAACATTTCGCTCTCAACAATGGTCAATGGTTAAATAATTCCTGGTGTAAAGCGGAAATGTATATTCTACGCGTAATGGACTTCATTCTTGCTTATACAATCGTTTTTTTATGTCTCGATCGTTGTGTCAAACGAAAACGATTCTGTTATGGTCAACGTCGTTTTGTCACGGGAATTTGTCTGCTAATTTCGATTTGGTTATCGATTACTTATGCATTGATACCGATCTTATTTTTTAATCAACAATTAAAGTCACTAGACTATGGGTCTTATGAATGTGTTTATAATGAAACGCAGATCAATCAATTGACTTGGTTAGACTCGCAGAATGTACAAACACCGACGAGAACGGTTTATTTGCTGGATTTTATTTTTGGAAATGCGTTGCCAGGAGTTTTGATGATTGTTTTTCTTGTTTTGAGATATTTTATTCATCGAAAAAGAGAAATTAAAACGTATCAAGATGATTCGAAATTTTACGATGATGAAAATCCAAATTTAATTAAAATGGTAAATAATCTTTCCTTGTTGTCTTTTCAAATCACTGTTCGATTTGTCATTCAGGTTTTCGCCTATGTCATCGTTTATTTACTTTGTCAATATCCGTATTATATATATCGTTTAGTTCGAATCTATCATCCATCAGTCGATTCACATAATCTTCTCTATGCAATCGATATTCCCTTGATAATTCTTCGTTTAATCAATCGTTCAATCAATCCTTGGCTTTCATTTGGTTTCATACGTGCAATACGTGATGGTTCACGACAAATTTGCTCGACATTTTGGTGTTGTGGTTGTTTTCCTTGTTGTCCTAATCGTTGGTCATGTTTACATGATTGTTCAGCATGTTTACATTATGAATGGGAAGATTTAACTGCAAATCATCAAACAATAAGAGAAATTCGACCGACAGGAAAAATTATGCGAACAGAATTTTTGAATGCAACTGGACAACATGTTCGACAAACGTACGAAGAATTTATTCGATTCTATCATCGACCACGAACACAATTCAGTGATGCTAATCCGGCGTTGCTCGTTGCAGAACGAACAGCACCGAATGGAAATCAAAATTGGACTTTTCTGCAAACCAATCAACAAAAAGAACAAATACGAACTGAATTGTAGAAGTGTTTTTTTCTTCATATTTTGCAAAACAAAAGGAAGAACAAGGGTTAAAAAAACATTTAGATACATTTATATATAGAGAGAGAATATCGAGAAAAAAAAGGCGAAGTTTAGTGTCGTTAAAAATACAGAAAAGCAAAAAGACGAAAAAAAACTGAACTATGACGAATTGAATAGACAACACAGATTGATTTGTTTGATTAATTATTATTATTTAAACGTGTCGCTTCGACATGTCGTCGAAAATACAAGACAATATCGGATATATTCGGTCGTTTGCTTCCATCGATATGCCAACATTCGCAAAGAAGATCGTAGATTTCTTTTGGACAATCAGGCGGTACTGACAAATTCAATGAACGATCATTTTCATGATTAAATTTCCGTTGATAAACATCTTCATTTGCCAATGTTCCATGCGGAAGTGACGAACAACGTGACCAAATTTCCCATAAAGTAACTGCATACGAATAGATATCGGATTTCAATGTTGGAGATGTCTGAAAACACGAGAGAAAATAAAAAATCTTGAATTTAAACGAGACGAAAATTTACTATCAATGCTTCCGGAGCGATCCATCGCAATGGAATCAATCGTCCATCGTTAATCATCCAATATTCTTGTTGATACTGTGGTAAAGCCATGGCACAATCCGTTAATTTAATCGTATAATCCGAATAGAAAAGACAATTTCTCGTTGCTATATCACAATGAATGAGATTTAAATGATTTAGATATTGAATTGCAGTTGCTAGTTGATAGGCAAAATAGATATTTAGTTTTTGAAAATTCGAATCTGTTATTTGTTGATTGGAGATTTCGTGAAAATAATCTTTGAGTGTGCCGAATGATGAATGTTCTTGAATGAGATAGAGTAAATCAAGTTGAACAGCGTATAAACACGCGATATTTCGATGTTTCAAACGAGATAAAATTTCTAATTCATTGACAAATTTTTCTCTAAAACAACGAAAAAAAACCCCTCAAGAGTAGAAATCGTTGATTTGTTCTGTTCAATTGATTTTACTTGTTCGAATGAGCGGAATTTGTTTTAATGATTTTAATTAGAACTGATTTTTGCTCGTGATCAATCGAATAATTTCCGAAATAGATTTCTCCGTTTTGACTCGATGAAATTTGTTGCAATGCAACTAAATTCTTTTGCTCGACATCCGGCGGAAAATTCGTTGGACAATGATGAATTGTTTTTGTCGAAAGATTTTCTTGTGGAAGAATACAATTAAACAAACTTATCTGTTGATTCAAACAAATCTTTTCCAATTTGCCAATATCCGATGATGCATAGTGAAATGTCTACAAAAAATCAAAACTAAAACTATTTCAAATGGTTTCTTTTCTGTTCACAAACATTATTCGTTGGCCAGTGTTTGTACGAACTACTCGCGTAGTTTCCATCGATAACTGCGTATTGTTCGCTTTTGAGAATCGATGATGATGGTGTTGTTTGTAGGAGAGATGTTGTTGATGTTATCGGGTAAATATACGAGCCCATGGATTGTTGTTCACTGGCCATGTCATCGTAGTTTGTTGAGAGAAAATAATGATTCGATTGAGTTTTTCCATCATGTTCGCTCGATGTTGACGCACATGAACCACTGGTTGTCGTGGTCATTTGAGAGGATTTGTAATATAAACTACTATTTTGACGGAGACGATGATGCGAACGTTGACGAAGACAATAGAAACTTAGTAAGAATAGACAAATTAAACTCAACGATATCAATGAACCGATACAGATTGTTAACCATTCGAATGAAATGATATTCAATGGTGATGATATTGGTGTTGTTGTTGTTGTTGTTGCGGATACTTAACAAGACAAAAAATAGCTCTTAAACTGTTTTTTCTTTTGAAATTACTATTCGAACAAATGATTGTACTGTTGAGATTGACTGTTGTATTCATTAAACTAACGATTTCATTATCAAAAGTAATTTCTGTTAGAATTAAATCTTGTTGAAATTCGAAAATCATTTCGATTGTTTTCGCTTGAAATCGATGTCCGTATTTATTCAATTGAATTGTATCGAGATACAGTTTGGATGATGAAATTTCCTTCGGTGAAATGTAATGTTTAATCAATGGATTATCATCGAATTTAATATCAATCGATTGATATTTCGAATTCATTGTGAAGATTTTTATTGTTTCAAATTGACGAATTGTATCGAAATGAAATTCAATCGATACAGGTGATTTATTCCAAATCATCGAATGAGAATCATCAGCATTTTCAATGATTCCATCAGTTAATTTTCCAACGCCACCTTAGAAAAAATCCAGTTCTTTTTTTTTATCTTTCAAAATTCAATCGCACGAATTTACCATCATATGAATTGTCTGTTTCTAAACTTGGTGAAGTTGTGTACGATGTAACACCACCTATCAAAGAAAAACAACAAATACTTCAAAAATATATTTAAAGAATGAAAGAGCACTCGAACCGTAGAATGGACATCCGTAGAGTTCAACTCGCATGCAAACAGTTCGCCATCGTGTACTATAAGGAACAATTCGAATGCGTTTAGCTAGAATTGGCGATGCAAGTGAACGTTTTTCTGCTAAATATGTATTTCGATTTCCATCGAGAACCTTAAAAACAAACAAAACATTTCATTGAAGAAGAACAAAACCATCTGCTTATCGTATTTCGTACTGTTTTATTTGTTTTTCTATTCGAATAGGTGAACCATTGTTCGGATGATTGATTCTCACGTTGATATTGAATTTGATAGAATTCAGCGAATTCTCTTCCTTGTCCATTGCCGAATCGACCTTGAGTTTCAATAGCATTGATGAGAAATAATTTGCTTAATTCAATTTGAAGATATTCATAAGAATTTCTCCCGATAGGTTTCTCGGGACACCAGGCGCCGCCTTCGATTTCAGTACGAATTCTATTCAAATAGAAAGGTAAAATTTCGTTTAATTTCTTAGGGTTTCATTGATAATTATTTCGACTGAAATTCAATTGCAAAACGTTGATTTTACCTTGCCATTTGAGGGCCAACACTGCTCGCATCATGTGTCGAACTCGAGGTCAAATCATTATCAGTAATCGAGCCAGATTCCATACCCAATGGTGCATCACAATGTTCTTTAAATCAGACAAATCAAAAAAAAAAACGTCAATTGACCTATTTCAAATCTCGCACGTATTTACCATATTCTGATAATATGAAATTCGATGAGACATTGCTTAAAACGATAATCAATAGCAAACATATGTGTATCATCATCTGAGATTCAAATGATGAACTCATTTCATATCTAAAAACACAAGAATAAGATTGAACTGTGCATCTCAAGTAATAATTAACCAACGAGAGAAGTATATAGAAACATATTGATATTATCACCACTTTCTATTTTGATACAGTTCACTAATTGAAACATCAACTAATCAGAAAGGACAAATAAACAACTTCGATGATAACCTTGAAGTGATTAGGTACGGTTTCTGATGAAGAAAACGTTCGAATTCTTACTTGTTTTTATATATTTATGTCTAGACATTTCATTTGTACTACTTATTCGATGTAAGTTGAACAAAATTTTGATCTAAGATGTCATTATAAACATATATGCACGTATTTATTGTTGATCGGAGTAAGAGAGAACATCGTTAATAACTATCTGTTCGCACTTCAAACTGATCAGTAGTGTGAATGTTGATTGACACGACGTGAGCTAGCTGATGTCGATCTATTACGCAAAACGAAATCAAATGAGGATGAAACGTACTTAAATGACCACCATTGCACGTTGTATATATGTGCTCAGTGATTGTATAAACAAATAATATGGTTAAGTTGTCTGATATATATGCGAATTGTAGTGTGTGTATGTGTTCTATGATGAGAGAGAGAATATCGAACGGACGATCGATCGATCGACGGACGGACAGCACTCCAGGCAACTTATGTGTGTCGAGAAGAGAAAAAAATAAGAATGAAAGATCTGATCATTAGACTTAGCTTGATAGCGAACAGATCTGAATACGATTTATGATGCAATCTTCTGCATATCCTCGTTTTTTTTAATATACTCACGTACAATTCTCTGCTTAACGAAATTGAGACTAAACAGAGAAGAATCCTTTTTCTTCTCGTTTTTTTGCATCAGAAAAGAATAGTTCTCTTTCTCTTCTCCTCTCATCGATAACACAAAATAAAAATGAACAGCACGAGAAGAGAAAGAGAACGTATTTTATAAGATTTTTTTTTCTTCTTCTCTCTTTATCTTCTTTTTTTATATATTCTTTGGCTATTACTTATACATATTTATTAATTTGTACCTTACTTTTCTTTCACAACGGCGGATAATATACGAGGGGCTTCTTTATGTTCAAGTGTATGATATGCTAGCTTACGTAAAATACACTCGAGTTTCATTATATGTTAGTGATCAACTACAAATACATACATATGTATTATAGTTTATGACATGACCAAGAGACCTTGCATGTGAAAACGCGTGCGTTCAATTGTGGGAAGTTTATAGTTCGATTCTGTAGATTAACATTATCGAATAAGAAATCTCTAAATTGCAAAGTGTGAACATAAGTCAGCTGTCTGATGATGATGAAGAAGAAGAAGACCGATGCACGTTTGAAGTTAAGATGTGTACTTGTTTAAATGAGCCATTGGACAGGTCGTTCAATCGGAACACGCACATTAGTCAAGTCAACTTTAACAATGAGGAGAAAAAAAAAGACGGCTAATCGACATTCCTTTCGACATCTAGAGAGAAAGTGAAGAAATTGCGTAACACATCAAACAAGTGCGTTATTGAAAAATAATTATCGATAGTATGTACGTTCTACAAATAAGTTATGGACATCGAAGCCTCGGGAGGTATCATACATATTCTACAGAACGAAGTTCAAATATAATTGGTTTGTTTCTACTTTTGGCTACTTATTTCTATATACATATCGTGTTACACAGAAAACATCATCAAAGATCTTCTTTTGTTACACGCAATTCCTTTCTTTCTTTCTAATAATAATATTAAAACTACTCGATAGATAGAACATCTTTATTGTCATTTTGTTTAATGACGAACATTCAAGGTTAATCTAAAGGTGAATAAGCAAACAAAATATCGTCTCAAGGAGAAGCGTGATACATCAATATCTTACAATTTTCATGATCTTTTCACAGTTGACACTCATGATAAAGAAAGGAAATTAGGTTTCGACGTACATTATATTACTTGCTCGTCGTTCGATCAGAGAACAGATGAAATCAATCACTAATTCAATAACGATAGGATCGAGCAAACTCAAGAGTGTTGTATAGAAAAGAAAATTATGTTACATATAATATATACGCACACATTGTCAACGAAAGAGATGGTGCTAAAAGGATCGTCTTTTTTTTTCTCCTTACTCGAGCATATTCAAAAATCTCTTTGACCTTGAATCAACGAACGATCAGAATGAAAAAAAAAGAGAAAAACTCGTTCATCAGTAAACATACTTAACGAGCAAGTATATACGTACAAATTTTATATTAGTTTGTTTCTGTTAAACATATCCATATCAATCTGCGTATGTCTACCGGGTGGAGTAGTTAGTACTACTCGATGATTGCAATTAGACATGAACAAGTCAGTCAGTCGTGTGTTTAGTCTGGTATTGCTTCTGATTTTCATCTATTCACATTGTGATCTATAAGTAGATGTATGCAATTTTCGTGTAAGTAAGTAAAATGACTTGCTATTCGAGACGAAATCGATCGGGTATAAGTGTCATTCGTTGTTAGTCGAAGATGAAGAAAAGAAATCGTAGAAAAAAAGAAAAAGAAAAATGAATCATGTCTGAGCAATTATAATAACACTAATCATTCTTTCACGTACATAAACTATTATTGAACTTCTGCTCCCTGCTGCCTGCCGCTCCATAATCATAATTTATAAACCAACAGCAGACACGAACATTAAATCGAAACTTTTATCAATATATACATACGTATGTACATGGTTGAAGCCCTTTTTTTTTACTTCTGCGATTGCGTTGTAAATGGAGCAGAAGCAATGATCGACATCTTTTCCAATTCAATGAATTCTTTCTTGTTCATAATTCACTACGCAACTATAGAATCTGTTTTTTGGTAATCAATGATTGATTGATTGATAACTTAATCAAGAATCTTTACCGATAGTATCTCACCCGCAAAACTACGAATGTTAATTCTCGAACAATGGAACTTCTTGTTTTTTGTAATTATCGATATATGTTCTTTTCTTTTCAATGATTAAACAAATAATCATGTTGATGATGTTTATAGACTTTGAGAGTAATCAATCTTCTAGATAGAAAATGAACTCATTTGTTTTACAAGATAATTATAAAACGACTATACAAAGTTCAAGAAGTGTAATCGAGTCTTACTTTTTGTTTATCAATATCGTCCTTTGTGTCAGACAGATACATTTATTCAATGTACTGGAAACAAGATGTTCTTTTTTTTTCTTGGAAGAAAGAAAATAAATATGTTTGGATGAATGAACATCAAAGATGGTACAATATTATTGTTTCACTGTCATCTCTCTTGCTCTCTAGGTGCCCCTGTGGTCATTGATTATATTGTCTATTGATATATCTATACGATCTCTCTCGTTTTTTTTTTGTGTATTTTATATTAATTCTGACACATTTTTTGATCATTCCTATATACATAAAATGACCTTTGGGCATGTTCATTCAGAGTATATGAATGAGTGTCCGATGTCAAGTCATAACAAAAAACATTTCGTCTTTCTATCTCTCTTTCTTTTTTGTAGTTAAACTTTCAATAAAATCACACGATAATTAAATGATCTCATGTCAAAATTTTTCTACTGACCAAACATCAAAGTTATTTCCTTTTCTTATGTGTCAATCGAACAAAAAGAAAACGCTGAATAATGGACCTACTGTTGAAAAGAAACATGACGATTCGATCAATTTAAGCGTAACTAATATTTTCATCAGTTCGATAATCATATTGAACTAAATCTCGTGCATGACTACGTGTCGTCTAAGTGGACAGTTAGAAGAGGGCGGAATTCTGCATGTTAACTATGTCTTGGAGATAGACGAAGTCGAGTGATTTTTTAATCATGTTTGAAGTATAGCAATAGACAAGAGAAAGAAGAAGAAGAAAAAGAAGCGAGACCATTACTTCCCGTACTTATCAACGAAGAACAAATGAGTAAATGGACATTTTTCTATAGAAGAGAAGAAAAGATATAAAAGAAACTTGTTTGACCGGAAACATCTCTACACGCAATAGGGAATAAATGAATATGTATGTATGTTCGTTATGTTTGTATATCGACATTTATTTACTCAATGTGTCAATGAAGAAAGTCACAGAAGAGAACACGAACAAATGAACAACACGAGTGTACTTTGGAGAATAATATCTATTCAGATGACTAACAGTTGTATAAAAAAAAAGGAGAGAGTAATGATGACGTAAAAGAAAACGGAAGCGCTGAAATAGATAAGTTTGGTGATGATGAGAATGAAATGTTTATTCCGTCGAGATTGATTTAATTATTTTTTCGTACATATTAATTGATTTCAAATAAAATTATTAATTCATTATTTGAACTTGATGTTTTATTATTCCTTTGAAATGTTCTGCTTATTTGTTTAATAAACAAACATCGAGTTTACATTTTACTCATATTTTATTCTTCCATTTCAATACAAAGATCTTAGAATTTCATCATATTCAAGAGTAGGTTATATATATAAGCTGAATAAACAAAAAAGAAAAAGAAAACAAACAAACAAACAAACAGAAAACATCAATGAATAATACAGAATTAACGATGATTATTAGAACAAAATCATCAGTTCTTGTGATTTATAGATACAAACAAACAAAAAATAAAGCATAAATACACGCAGGTAGAGAAAGTTCTGTGTGTGTATGTTCAAAACAAACGACAACTCCAAGAAACTCTTCGTCTTTGTTTGTCTTCGAATTCTAGAAAATGAACACATACGAAGTCAAGACAAAACTAAAAAGAAAGTCATCAGATAATTTAAATGAATATAGGATCTAATACATCAACAAAACGAAATCCATTTTTATATACAAAAATAATGATTCTCATTTCTATGAACGGATAAGTCTATTTATGAAAAGAAAAAATCCAAGTGCACACTGTTGTGATAGAAAATAATTCGAATGTATATGTTTCTCATTTGATTTTCGTTTAGCTGTAGTTTCGAAGAGAATCACCGAGAGAAAAAGAAACAAACAAACATACACGGACTAGGTTTGAATAGATCGGAAAAGTTCTTTTTAAGATTTTTTCAATTGTTCAATATGATGAATAATTTTAAGTGAAGGACCCAGTTTCAAACCCATATGTCTCATCAATGTGTCCGTTGTTAATAGAAGAAGTGCTTTACCATCGATTTCCTAATCGAAAAAAAAAAGAAAGAAAAGAGAGTAGAAGTTTGGGGACGAGACATGGAATTCAAGTTCACCTCTTGGAGAAAACGTGCAGCGAGACTTTCAAATGATTGATCGATATTACGAATAAATGTTGCTACGTCAATTGGAGCGTATTTTTCAAGACGACGAGGTGGTGCTCCTCCTCCTAAAATTTTGATTGAAAAAAGAATCTCGTTTGCTTGTTTTTTTTCTTCAATTTTACCATTCACAGTTGGTCTAGCAATTTCGACAGGGACTTCTAGAATTGAATTTATTATTTTCAAACTGAAAATTATTCGTTGTTTTGATTTACTTGTATCGTAAACTGACGTTTCGTTGACACTTATTCGAGGAGTTTTACCATTGCTTAAAAACGTTCGATCTTCTGAAACGAAAAACAAGTTCTTTGGTTTCAAATGATATTTCCTATCCAACCTGATTGTGAGCTTAGTTCTGTGTTCTTTCTTTTCGAATGAGTAATTGGCGATGAATCTTTTTTATCTAAACGAGAGGAAATTGAATTTTATTGGTAAAAAAAGCGAAAACTAACCTGGCGATGCCGATGAATCGAGAAACGACGAATACGATCCATTGCCTAAACAGAAAAACGTTTGATTAAATTCAAAGTTCGATGAAGTTTTACTTTGATTATGATTTGTAGTTGGAGGCAGCGAAGTGAACAGGTCATTGCTCGATAGAACGTTGTTTTCAAATTTTCGTATCACGTCCCAAAAATCACTTTTCGTTTCAAGTTGAGGGACATAAACTATCGAATTATTATTCACTGAAAAAAAAATTCATTGAAAACAATGAAATGACTCAACGAAAGGAAATCTACAGTGAATTGGCGTGTAAGATTGCATTTTATCATTTGAAGGTTTCGGAAAAATAGTTTTAATGTCTTCGGTAAGCGTCGATGTGTTGAAAGCACATTTGATTGATGCATTGAATATCAACGAAAGAACGACATCGCATTGACCAGGTCCGAATTGAGATGACATTGATGAGCTGAATTTTTGAGGATTTAATAACATTCCACTGTTATCGCCGAGATAGTTTAAGTACACAGTTACTAAAACAGAAATTTAATAAAAAAAAACACAAAAAGAAAACAGTTTTGTTTTGATACCGGTCGGTCGTTTATCGATTTTAGTTGTTAGATTATTATTCTTTTCGTCCATTGTTGTTGGTGAATATGATGAATCTGTTGATGATGGTGGTGAAACAACGGTTTTTTTCGATTGTCGATGATTTCCGTTCTGTTTAACTGGACTTGATGGTAAGATTTTATTCGATGAACGAGAAGGAACTGGAAAAGACAAAGTTAATTCATCAAATCAAACACAAAACTGAAAACCTACGATTTCCACCGACAGGATTGATTTTAATGCCTGCTGATTTGCACCATCCAACAGGAAAAATATCTCGCGAAAAATAACTAACTTTGAAATCATTTGATGAACTCCATCCGTCCAATGAGATTGTTATTTGACTTATGCCCGGAGTAACATTACTGACTGTTGCTGGACAAATAACATTCGGATGTTTAGGATCGACGGCTTCTAATTTTTGACCTTTTTTAAAGAAATTTTTCTCGGGTTTTGCTGGTTGCTAATCGAAAGAACAAAAACAAATAAGAATTCATTGGATTCGATTTCTATAGAATTGACCTACCGGTTTGAAACATGATTCGGCAGCGAACGGTCCGTTTTTAACTTTCCGTTCGAAGAAACTTTTCCATCGACTTGATGTTTGTTGAAAACCAAGTGGCGGAACAATTTGTCCACGCTAAACAAAATCTCGTTCGATTAATCATCGAATGATTAATTCGACTTACTAATCTTTCTGTCGTTCCGTAGCAACGAATTTCTGCTGAATCAACAAGACGCCAAAAATCATTTCGATCATCGGTTCCATCTAATCGAATGCGTAATCGCGGTCCGTCAATGTCGATAACTGTGCCGATGCACCACGAATCTTGATTTCTCGGATCCATTGTTTCGAGTTTATCATCGATTTTAAAGTCATTGACAGGAGGAATTTCAGCCTAGAAAAACCGATTGACATTTAGCAAAAATCTCGAGATTGACTTACTTGTCGAAAGTTGGATGCAGGCGCAGGTTCGCTATTCGTTTCTTGCAAATAACTGTACCAATCATGTTCTAAGCGCAGAGAGAAAGAGAGAGAGAG
>ERZ778027.473-NODE-473-length-94508-cov-11.956518_pt1 | contig 94508 bp, 108 predicted proteins | sample MGYA00375757_ERZ778027 | MGnify/ENA primary metagenome ERZ778027 (study PRJEB29350, sample SAMN05389817) | bioreactor metagenome | isolation source: Ammonium sulfate bioreactor | place: South Africa: University of Cape Town | collected 2014-02-18 ...
AAAAAAAAGCAAAATTGATTAATTGAATGACCATTTTTATGCGCATCGACCAATGATCTTTCTTAATTCGAATTGTACTATCCTGTTCATTTGCTCCTTAAAAAATTAATCATATCATCACCTGTCGTCTATTGTCTTTTCTATGCAGCATAAAGCTTATATAAGCACGTGTTTATATGTAATAGTGTTAGTCTTATTCAATGCAGCAAGGCGATTAAAACAAATCAATCAACTGCTCCCGACACATACCTTACAGGAACACAAACAAGATAATTTTCACTTCTCAGCTCCTGCGCCGTACACAGGAAGAACTATACAAGTTCGAGAAATTATGCCACAACACCCTCGTCGCCGAAGCGAATGAAACACGTATCGGTTCGAAAATTCTCCTTTGCCAATTGTTGGAAGAGCAGCGAAAATTGACAAATGAAATCATGAAACTCAATGACAAGCTGGATAAACTAGTTTCTCTCGAAAAAAAGAATTTGTAAATCAATGAATAATCTTGATTTGAACTGAAATAAATTCGTTTTTACAATTGATTAGCTGATTTTGATTTTCCTTTATTTAAGTGAATATTTTTCACGCAGCTGGTTTACTTGAAAATAATCATCTTCAATTGATGATCTAGAAATGTGAAACGAGTGTGGTTGATGAATGAAAATTTCACAACAACGATTTTTCATCGATCGAGAGATTTCTTCATGACCTTATTTAGAATTTATTAGTAAATTCAAGTAAATTTCCTGATATGGTTGAATGATTTGTTCTTCACTTTTTTCTGTATTGAAATCAAATATTCATTCGTTTTCGAGAGAGAATTTGAGGTATTTAATGCAATCAATAAACATGTATTGGCATTTTTGACAATGATTTCATATCTTTACCGCATCGAACGTATTAAAATCGATTCAATCGAAATAAAATACTAATTTTACCTACACAATTTTTTAAAATTAATACTGGATGTCTAATGCATCAAATCAAATCATCGATCTCGATAAGTGGCTTTAAATGAGTTCTGTTTTACTGTTAATTGGAAAGATATTTTTTTTATTACTTGACAATATTTTCTTCGTCAAATCACAACCTTCTTTCGTCATTAAAATAGAACTGTTCATTATTTTCTTCTTCTCGAATTCGATTTCGAAGTATTTGTAATGTATTCGTTGTTGTTGTTGTCGACGAACAAGAACGTTTCGATTGAATCATCGTCGGAGATTCTAACGAACGTTTTTCTGTTTGCGGAACTTTGACTTTGATAGTTTCTTTTAATTTTTGAACATATTGAATACGATAGTTTTTCGCAAGAGATTCGATTGTCGGATGATTTTGTTGCGAAACAGTATCATTCAAAAGTTCTGCTGTTGCTAAATTTCTGAAGAGAGAAAAAGGAATTGTTAAGAAATAAACGAAGAAATTTACTCAATATCGAGATCTTCCAATCGAGTTTCATCTTCATTTTCGGTTGATGATGAATCGTCGTCCGATGTATTGAAAGCATAAGCAAGATCATCACAGTCAACTATTTTAACATCAAAATCGAATTTATTCAAAAGAAAAGTCATTTCTCTCAAACCATCACTATCATCATCGTCTTCTTCTCCGTTGAGTTCTCTTTGAAGTAACGAATCAAAAAATGCCAACATTCGTTTATCTTCATCGTAGTTTTCGGTGGATGAATCATGATGAATTGATCCTTAAAACAACAAATTCATTGAGAATTAAATTGAATTGAATCTATTACCTGAGCCGTAAACAGCATTGAGATAATCTTCAGTCGAGTACATTCGTTGACGTCCATTTAAAACTTTTAGATTTTGATTTGTATTTCGAGTTGAATACGGTGTCCATATCTAAATTGAGTATTGTCAGAACTGATATTCATTTAAAATGTTTTAATTCTATACTTTGATGAGTTTTTCGACACCACTTGAAACAATCGTATGCAAACCAGATGAATATCGAACTTGATTTACAACGGATCGATGACCACGTAAGATCATATGTGCATTCCAAACAAAGTGATCTAATGAATGAACTTTCTTTTGCTTGATCGTTTTCGAATGAAAATACCTGAACTAAGATGTGAAGATTGATGTTGAGTTGATTCGACATTCGTTGTCTCATCAATCTCTGGAATACGCCAGATGTAAACATTGAAATCATCTGAACCCGATGCAACATACTGATGAAAATATTTTGATTTTCTGTTGACAAAAAACGAAAATTACTTGATCAGAATCACCAACAAAACAACCGGATTTCATCGTACATAGATTCACATAATTATCAGCATCGAATTGACAAAATGCATGTGATTGATTGAGTTTAAAAATCACTGGTGGTAATCGACGTCGAAGTGCATATAGAAGATTTCCATTATGATTAAATTGCACACTCATGCCTTCGATTCCATCATCGATTTTATTCGATGTTCCATATCGAATCACCGGGCTGAATATACAAGAAAATGAATTGATCTCATCTCATCTCGAGAGAATCTCTGTTTTCTACCTTTTACAAAGTCGAATATCGTATAACTCAATGCCTTCTCTTGCATTTGCAGTGGCAACAAAGTTCGTTTGTTGAGGATTAAATGTACATGAATGATATGCACCATCGAATGATTCAGCAACGACAATTGTCGGCTGATCATGTTCGATTGATGTGGATGCTGAACGAAGATCGTAGAGATGAATATGACCATCTTCAGTTGCAGCTAAGAATATATCGTTTTCGTTCGGTTGAATTGAAAGACAATTGATAGGTGAAGATTCAAGAAATACATCGACTAGCTCATCCGAATGAATACCTCTGCAACAACAAGTCAAATCGAAGAGTTTCTTTTTTAAAACAAAACATGAATTTCTATTTACAAATGTTGTTTTTCAATATCATGAACTAAGATTTGTTCATCATTTCCTATTCAAATGAAAAAAAAGCAAATATTTTCATGAAGTTGTTTTTTTGTTTTACCAGCAGAAATAATTCGTCGATTGTGATTATCGAATTTAATCGAAAAAATATTACTCAAATGTGTCGCATTGAGAACAGTTGGTGTTCGATTTGTTTGATGAAATAAAATTTGAGACATATTCCAAATGAGAACACGTTTATCATCTCCACCTGACGCCAATAAAAGTCCATCGGATGAGAAATCTAACGCATTGACACAGCCCGAATGAGCTCGTCCTTCTTGACAATACAGATTTGTATAGGAATCAAAACGTTTCTGCATATATTTCGATCGACTACAATTCCATGATTTGCCTTTCAAACTTTGATTATACAAATGATGAATTAAATTAATTGACTTCGATTCACGAGTTCTTTTCATATCTAAAAACACGGCAACAAGGTACATAAACTTTTTTTTCTGTGTTTATTAATCAAAAAATCAAAAGCAATTTATTGCCAAAAAAGAACACTAAACGCCATTCCAAGACAGAATAATGCCACGTATTGACTTTTTCGTTGGCCAATCCGAGCAAATTTCCAGAATGTACCTCGAAATCTAAATTCAATCCATCGATTTCAAACTGACTTTCGTTTTCTAAACATACCCAGTTTTATATCGATTAAGTAATTTCGGATAAAAATCATGTATATAAGTACATGTACAAATCATAAGAAGAATAACCACGAGTAAACTTTGAAAGTTAAATAACGCTGACTGAAAATTTTAAAAAAAAAGGTCAAATCTTATCAATAATTAAAAGATCTTTACCATAATTGAATCAAATGACTCGACAGACAGACAAGATGATGATCAATCGAAAAGAAAATAAACTACTAAACATACGTATGCAGCTCATTGGACTATCGATTGACAGAGTAAAATGACATCTATAGAATGTGTTAGGCAATCGAAAATATTGCTCGTAGATTTGCATTTTTTGATGAAAAAATAATTTTTGAGAAATTTTCAAAGGATTTTTTGTCAATGAAAATGTTGATTAACGAAAGGAGGCAAATAGGCGCTTGTAGATCCAATCCTACGATGAGTGATTTGGAAAAGTTTCTTTTTTTCTTCAAATAAGAAAACTCAATTTTGTTCTGAACAATGTTAAATATCTCGAATGGTCATATGATAGCAAATAATCGAAAATTACAATTTTTACTCGAAAGGAAATTATCGACAGATGATAAAGTACCGAAAACAGGTCGAATTCTACGAAATAAAATCTTTGTCATCGGTTTTCCGCCTAATGTAGATGAGCTAGTTCATTATTTTGTCGTTTGATTTCGAACTTTTTGTTGTTTGTCTATAGTGTACGGAAATTGATTTAGAAACTTTCTTTTCCAATTTTGGTCTAGTACGTGAAGCGAGAATTGTTCGAGATGATAATGGAATAACCAAAGGGTATTGTTTAAAGGAAAATTATTTTTTTTTATTGTCAATTTTGAAATTTAGTTATGCATTTATTACATTTGCAAAAGAACGATCAGTTGTGCATGCGCTTGAATATCGAGTGAGCTACTTTTTTTTGTCGATCGAATAAAAGACAATTCGATTGATTTTATCTAGTATCCACTTTATTTTATGGATCGAAAACTATCGATTAATCCAGCTGTAAAAAAACATCAACAATTTATTCAACCGGAACGATGTTTTTCATCGTCGACAAGTGCTGATTCACCTTCAGATATGATGTCTAGTTCATCGAATGATTTTCGTCCAATAATTCCATCTCAATATTATTACAATTCTCCGTATTTTCAATTCGGTCTTCCATCTTATCCTACATACTATTCGGCTGAATCCGTGCCTTCAATGTGGTCTCAGTACTATCCAGGATGTTCATTTGTACCAATGTTTAATAATTATAATAGTAATTCAGTAGGAATGCTACGAAATGTATATCTCTATGGAAATCAATAGACAACCGAATATTCAAATAATCAATTTGAAATATTTTCTAGTTCATTCATTTTCATTTTCTATTTTCAAAACAATTTCTTTCATTAACCAATCAATCTATGAACTTGTTTTTCTTCTCTTCTTGTGTGTTTTGTTTCGAACAGTTCAAATATATCTTCTAAAAAGAATTGACAACTATACTTAAATATTTCATTTTTCTTATCAACTGAAAACGAGAATAAAATGACTTTGTTTTGTTCTTATCTCATTTCTCGACAAAGAACATATAGTATGGTACAAATTTCTATTGAAGACACGCCACATTTATTTACTATACGTTTAACAACCTACGAAACTTTCATTCAAGAAATCGTTCAACGAACGGGAACAACGAAAATCTTGCCGATTTCATATTTCGATCGAAATAGAAATGTTTTCATTTTATTAAATGGAGAAAATCTTGAGCCTATTCAACGTAAAACACATGTCAAACTTCGTTTAGGATCAACAGATTTTGTGCCTTATGAAGGAGAAGTGAATTCGAAAGGAGAAAAACACGGTCATGGTTTGTATCGATGGCCAAACGGACGAACTTACGTTGGAGATTGGCATGAAAATCAAATGCATGGAGATGGAATCGAATCATGGCCAAATGGTTCCAAATACCAGGGACAATTCAAAGCAAACAAACGACATGGTCATGGAACATTCAATTGGCCTGATGGACGACAATATATAGGTAGGAAATCAGTAACTTTTTGAGAAGATTTTCAAATTTCGAATGTCGAAAAAGGCGAATATCGTAATGATTGTCGGCATGGTTATGGTGTTTGTACATTTCCGAATGGATATAAATACGAAGGACAATGGTTTGAAGGAAAAAAACATGGTCATGGAATGGAAATATTTCCTGATGGACATCGTTTTAATGGAATTTTTGAAAATGATAAACCTGTAAGAAAATCTTCGGAATAAAGATTTTTCATAGATATTTATTGAATACAATCGAAGGAGAAAAGAAAAGAGGAGACAAATTGTGGATTGATTAATTAATTAATTTGTAGTTTTGAAGGTTGTGCAACATAATAAGCACAAAATTGTGACCAAGGAGAAAAATCCGATTTCGAAGGATCAGTAATTTTTGCTCCTGTGTTATCTGTATTACGAACTGGCGTACCTCCTGGTTTATGCGACCAATAACCATTAGCATCCTAAAAAAAACATCGTAGAATTATCGAGTATTTTTTTTTTCGTCTCTTCTACCATTCGAATCCAATGGAAATTCGTATCTGGCCAGATTAATAAAGCAGCAAAATGACCTTGTGCTGGTGGTCCTGTAGGTAAAACTGTTCCGTTATAGACTAATCCATCACGAACTGATGAATTGCCCATATCAGTACATGTGTTGAACGACCATTTTTTTCCACTACCTCGACCTAAACAAAAACGTCGATTCAGAGATTCTTCTTCTTTTAAATCAACATCATTTTCAACCTGGTTGAGGAAAACTATTTGTAACAATATCAGTACCATATGCATAACAATTATTCTCCGATTGTTTTGTAATAAAACAACCATTATCATCTGTCTCGGGATCATAACTTGGAACTGTATCCGGACCTCGAATTGGAACACTGTCACAATCAGCATTGTCTGATTTTCGATCTGTTAGACCCGACATAACTTCTCCAATATGTTCCTCAACATGTTCGATGATTGGTTTCGAAAGTGTCGAACGACCATCGAGTAATAAAACGAATTCAACAGGCGATAAACCATGAATAAAAACGTAATCGTCCGCTGAACAACGAATTGTAAATCCGTGATAGCCCATCACTCGATTCGTTGGTTTGCTTAATGATGAACGATCCGTTTGATAGAAACTTGTATTCGCAATTTTTTTAATATGATTTAATTGTTTTAAATCGATATTCCAAGTCGGATTTTCTGTACCCGAAAAAACATGAAGAATAACCGATGGTTGATAGCATTCTAATGATTGTAATTTTTCGAAATCATCTTTATTAAATTGTCCATGAATTATTGTTAATAAACAAAGACAAAAACTAATCGAAAAACATAGATTCGATTTCATGTTGAAAACAAAAATAACCCTTTTCGTCTGAATGAGAAAATCGAACACATCTTGTGTTTATATATTTATTTTTCCCATAAGCTTATCTATTCAATTCAACAATGACAGATTTTTATTTTTCGATATCAGCTATTACGTTGCAGAAAAAAAAACGACCTTAATTTTTTCATCAAATGAGAAAACAAAGAGAATTTGACCTGACAACAGCCGCGGTAAATCAAATTTTCATTTAGTTTTTCTTCGATTATTTCGATTGTCGTTTTTTTTTCTCTCTCTCTCTCTCTCTCATCTAAATGAAATATTAAAAACGATGAATTCGTCTACCGATTTATCGTCTCGAGAATATACAATTCGAACAAAACTTTCTCATGGCGTTCTCAGCGATTACGAGAAAATTCTTTTATTGAAAATTTTCGATGATGCAAATCATGCAAGTGAACAAATCATTTTAGAACATCAAAACTCATCGGATTCGAATCATATCGAAACATTTTCCGTTCGAATCAACGAAAACTTAACTGAAAATATCGAAAAACTTAAAATTCATTCACGAAATCGTGATAGATCACAAACGAACGATGAAAAACATCGACGAATTTTTATGAAATGGATTGAAATCACTGACAGTCAAACGAAACAAATCTTTTGTTTTCCCGTTGATGATTATCTACCATCGAGTATCGGCGATGCCCTCGAACTAACCGAAGTACATCGAGATCAATCTTGTCAAAATTCAAAACAAACTATCACAACAAATAATCTTCAATCGAACTATGGCAAATCGTACGATGTTCGAACAAAAATTGGTCGACAAGGATTTTTAGGCTTAGGATCGACGGTGAATGCGTATGTTTATTTAAAATTAACAGATATTCACGATCAAACTTCCGATGTTTTACCTTTGATTAAATCGAATCTACATAAGAAACCGTTTCGATCGAATCAAACCGATCAATTCGAAATCAATACGAAAACGAATCTCGATCTTTTGAAAACTGTCGAAGTATTTCATGATGGAGGAAATAAAACGAAATTACATTTCGATACATTGGAAATAACTGATCAAAACAATGGACAAATTTATTGTTTTCAAATAAAAGATTATCTTCGAGGAGAGACAACATTAGTTCTTGATAAATACATCGATCAACGATGTTTAAAAACAAATTCCAATTCAAGAAAAACATCCGACATGGATTCGAATTCCGACGATGAATCCAATTCGAAAATACTTCCATCAGCTATTCCAACAAGTTCTCAATTATCAGCAGAAAGTAGTAATCAATCGTTATTCAAAATACGAACACGAGGTTTGTTCATTGTCGAATTTCTGAGCGATTTTCTCATCGAATTTTGATTTCAGTCGGTCACAAAGGTTTTCTTTCGTTGGGCATGGGCGGCACAGATGCTAAAATCTACGTTCGTCTTCACGAAGGCGACACTTCGAGCAACGATATTCTATTGAACAATTCCTTAACACATAAAAATCCATTCGAAGCTGGACGTACGGATGTTTTCGAAATCGGTGCATCCGAACAAATAACATCACCGGATAAACTCGAAATCTATCATAATGGATCGAAACATGATGGAGTCTATTTGAAATGGATTGAAATCATGAATTTGAAGACTTTCGAACGGAAATGGTTTTTACAACTTTTAAATTGAAAATAAAAAAAAATAATTTCGAATCTCTTCTAGTTTTCCTGTCCATCGTTGGCTCGATTCGAATGAAGGCGATAAAAAAACACATTTGCTATTAACAAAATTTATTCGAGATGAATCATGTGAAGAAGCCGAATATCGTGATCATCATACTCATGATCAATATAAAACTGAATATGCCATTCGAACAAAAACACACAAAGAACAACCAGAAAATCCTTCGGATGCACGTGCGAATATCTATTTGAAAATTTTCGATGATAAAAAGAAACATACAGAAGATATGTTATTGACTCATTCGAAGCATCATTCGAATCCATTTCAAGCAGGAAAAATTGACAAATTCGATGTGGGCTCGAGCCAATTGATGGACGATTCAATTGATAAAATCGAACTTTGGCATGATAATAAATCGGATTTCAATTGGTTTTGCGATTGGTGAGAAGAATTTTACAATCGAAAATCGTTTGAAGAAGACGAGAGAATATTTTCTAGGATCGAAATTAAAAATAAAAAAACAGGAAATGTTAAATGTTTTGGTGTCAATCGACTTCTTTCGCCAAAATCTTCGGATAAATCAGCAAAAGTTGTTCTTTCATTGCAATCGAATCGACCTTGTGATAAAGTCGAACAAGAACTACAGAATTTATCGCACAAAATTCATACAGATCGAACTGCACGACAGCCAAACGTGTCGATTAAACCTGATTACAAAAAGAAATATATTGTTACAACTAAAACAGGAAATAAAATATTAGCTGGAACAGATGCTAATGTTTATCTTCGTTTGTACGACGATCAAAATCAACAATCTGAAGATCTTCTTCTCGAACAATCACTTACGAATAAACATAGATTTGAAAAACATCAAATCGATGAATTTCACACAGGAACATCGAAGAATTTGTCAGATCTAAAACAAGTTCGTCTCTGGCATACGGGAGGAAAAAATCACGGTTGGCATGTTAAATGGTTACAAATCGAAGACCTCGATGCTCAACGTTTATACTGTTTTCCAGTGGTAATCATTGATAAAATGAAATTTTCATTTTGTTTTTATCGGTTTGTGTTCTTTTAAAAGAACAAATGGTTGGATTTAAATTCGGATGATAAGACAACAGATGTTACATTGACTGAATTCGTGATTGATCAATCATGTTCAACAGTAACTAATCAAAAAGATCAAACGAAATTACAGAAATCGTCTCGAATGAATGAACAAGAAGCGCCATTCAAACGAACATATTACGTCGAAACAAAAACTGGAAAACGAGGCCTTTTTGGATTATCTCCAACAGGTAGAACGAATGATTTCGATTTGATTAAATATAAATCTCGATCAAAGGTACGAATGCGAAAGTTTTTATGAAAATACATGATGAAAATGGTGAAACATCCGAACCAATTGCACTTCACAAATCGACTCGACATCGAAATAAATTCGAACGAGGACAAACCGATGGTTTTGATGTTGGTTCGTCTCAATCGTTGACTGGAATTGATAAACTTGAATTATGGCATGATGATAGCGGTGTAGGAAAAGGATGGTTTCTTGATTATATTTCTGTTAAAGACAATCAAACCAATGAAGAAGCTTGTTTTTTTGTTGGTCAATATTTAAACGATAAATACGGAGGTGTAACTGATCGTCATCTTATGTTAGACAAACAACCAACAGATAATCGACCGTGTCGAGAACATTTTCTTGATGTCAGTGAATCGAAAATGACCGAATCAACTGCACAAAAAGATCAACCGATGCCTTACAAACAAAACTATCTTATCGAGGTCAAAACAGGTCACACGGGTCTATTTGGTTTGGGTGGAGCTGGTACTGATGCGCCAGTTTATGTTCGTATTCATGATAATAATGATAATGTATCGGAATCAATACGTTTGAAAAAATCATTGAGACATACGAATAAATTCGAAAGAAATCAAACCGATCAATTCGATGTTGGAACGTACAAAGATTTAGATGGCGTTCAGAAACTCGATCTCTGGCATGAAGGTGGCAAAAATGACGGATGGAAAGTCGATTTTGTTAATGTTACTGATAAGAAAACAGGAGATTCATATTGCTTTCTTGCCAATGTCATGCTTGATAAAAATTCTGGATTAAAACAAACGAATATTTTATTAGAAAATCCATCGGTTAATGTTCGATGTCTCGATGAATTTAAACAAATGAAAACAACATCGAATGTTAAATCAACTTATCCAACAGCTTCAGAAAAAGATGAGAAAATCCAACGACATTTTACTATTCGAACTAAAACAGGCAATCAAATTGAAGCCGGTTCAACAACACCGATTCATGTTCAATTGTACGATGATAAACAACAAGAATCAGAAGATATTCGTCTTAAACATAAAGAACATGACAAACACAATTTCGAGCCAGGTGCTATCGATCAATTTGAAGTTACATCTGCACAATCATTGTCCGATCGATTAGTCGGCATTCGTGTTAAACATCATGCACCGAAATATCAAGGATGGTAAATCACATTTCTGTCCAACAGTTTTTTTTTCGATTGTTTGTTGGTAGGTATGCGGAATGGATTGAAATTGTCGATGAAGATAATCAAAGAACGTACTGTTATCCAATTCAACGTTGGATTGACAAAGGTGAAAATGATAAACAAACAAATATCTATTTCGATGAAATATCCGATGTTCCTTGTGATTCATTGCCTGATACAATGCCGCAAACAGATCGTCAAACTCGTCTTCTCAATAGCAAATCAGTACCAACAGAAGAATCATCTCAATCGCAAATATCAACTTCATTGAAAACAACATATCATGTCAAAGCGAGAACAGGAAAGAAAGGATTTCTTGGTCTTTCACCAACAGGTACAAACGCCAAAGTTTTCATGCGAGTTATTGATAAAAATGGTCAAACATCGGAACCAATGCACTTAGCTAAATCAACTGAACATAAGAATAAATTCGAACGAGGACAAACAGATGAATTTAATGTCGGAAGTCGTGAAGAATTGGATGGTATCGATGAAATTGAGCTATGGACAGATGGGAAAGGTGTTGGCAGTGGTTGGTTTCCTAAATATCTTGAAGTAACCGATAAGAAAACGAATGAAGTGGCTTGCTTTCCTGTCAATCAATATTTAAATAAAAAATACGGTGGAATTGAAGAAAGTCCATTGAAATTAAAACGACTTCCTGCTGGAGATCGACCTTGTCAAGATTTAGTTAAAGAACTCGAAGGTCAAGATTCAGACAATGAAGATACATCAATCAACACGAAACAATCCGAAGCAACGAGAGTTTTTCAAAATACATATTCAGTTGTGACGAAAACGGGTCGCACAGGTTTTCTTGGCCTTGGACCATCGGGAACGAATGCGTATGTTTGAATATCGAATTCAACAAATCATTAAATTTCTCTTCATAGACCTGTTTATATTCGAATTCATGATACACAAGGAAAAATATCGAAACCAATTCGTTTAAAACATTCAACTCGACATAAAAACAAATTCGAACGAAATCAAACCGGTTTGACAACAACAACAACAACAACAGAAAATCGAAATACTTGAATTCGATTTTAGATCAATTCGATATTGGAACCGACGAGCCATTAGTTGGCATTGCACGACTCGAACTATGGCACGAAGGAGATAAAAACGATGGTTGGCAAGTGGATTATGTTCAAATTCATGACAATCAAACGAATACATCCTATTGTTTTCCTGTTAATTCTATGCTTGATAAAAACTCGGGTTTAAAAGATACGCATGTGCTTTTGGAAAAATTTGTTACCGATGTCCCATGTCCTCAACAGATCGAAGCATTGAAAGCAAAACGAACGAATTCCGATGTGACAAATTCGAAGAATAAAAAAGAAAAACATCAACGAAATTTTACAATTCGAACGAAAACTGGTTGAGAAAAATTCAATTTGTCGACAGAAAAAAAACGTTTATTTTTCAATTGTAAAGGTGATCAAATCGAAGCTGGCTCGACAGCACCGATTCACATTCAATTGTTCGATGATCACAATCAAAGTTCCGAGGATATTCGCTTATTACGTAAAGATAATCACATACATAATTTCGTACCAGGCGGTAAGACGAAATAAATGATTCTAACTTTAATTTAAAAAAATGACTTCGATTTCAGCTATTGACACATTTCAAGTTACATCCGAACAACCACTTTCAAGTCAAATCAGTGGTATTCGAGTTAAACATCATGCTGATAAATATCAAGGATGGTAATAAATATAACTTCAAATTTATGTTTAAATAGTAAAATAAATCATTGTGAATTGAAAGGTATTGCGATTGGATTGAAATTTACGATGAAGATAATGATCGAACATACTGCTATCCAGTTCAACGATGGATTGACAAAGGTGAAAATGATAAACGAACGGACGTATATTTCACTGAAACATCGAGTGTTCCGTGTGAATCATTATCGAATCCGAATCCTGAAGCTCATCGTCGTTCAATACCAACAGCAAGACAAGTAACGGCAAAATCATCCGAAGAACAATCCAATTTAATACCATTTCAAAATACTTATCGTAAATTTCGACGCCTTTTTTCCGACTCTGAAATTCAATTTTTGAAATAGATGTCGAAACAAAAACCGGCAAGAAAGGTTTTCTTGGTTTATCACCAACTGGTAGAGACAAATTTCAATATCGATTTATCAATGATAATCGTTTGAATTTAGGTACAAATGCTGCTGTATTCGTGCGAATCATTGATCACGACGGAAATAAATCCGAACCAATTCATTTGAAAGAATCGACTGTTCATAAAAATAAATTCGAACGTAATCAAACCGATGAATTCGAGATTGGTATGCGTCTTCATCAAAACAAAACGAGTCATTCATTACTTTGCATAGGTTCAACGAAATCACTCAATGGCATCAAACAATTAGAAATCTGGACAGATGGAAAAGGCCTCGGACACGGTTGGTTTGCTGATCATGTTCTTGTTCGAGATAATAAAACTGACGAAGAAGCATGCTTTTTAATTGGTCAATATCTAAATAAAGAATACGGTGGTGTTACGGACAATCATCTTATTCTCGATAGACAAATGGACGATGTTCCATGTCGAAAGAAACTTCGAAAATTAGAAGATGATCTCGATACCATACAAACACGGCAGATGAGTGCCGTGAAAATGTCAAGAGAATCACAAGAAGAATTAGCATCGACTGCGCCATTTCGAAGGACATATCATGTTGATACAAAAACAGGTGAAAAAGGATTTCTTGGTTTATCACCAACAGGAACGAATGCTGATGTTTACTTGCGAATCCTTGATAAATCTGGTCGAGTATCTGAACCAATACGATTACATCGTTCGACAAAACATTCGAATCCATTCGAAAAAGGACATACAGGTTCTTTTAAAAAAAAAAAAACTTCAAGTAAATTAATTCTCTCTTTTTTTGTTTTTTTAAGATTCATTTGATATTGGCTCAAGACTTTCTCTTCAAAGTATCAATGAAATCGAAGTATATCATAATGGAAGTGGTTTAGGTCAAGGATGGAATGTTGAATATATTAATATTATTGATAATAATAAAGAACATAGTTATTGTTTTCCGGCTAATCAATGGATTAATAAAGGAGAACATTTAATATTAGATCAATATTATTTTGATGAACCTTGTCCACAAATGAAAAAAGAACAAAATCAATCGAAATCTGTCGGTCCTATTTCACATGCGCATAGTGATAGTAGTCAACCAAAACGTAGTTTTACTGTTCGAACTAAAACTGGTAAAGAAACAATTTGCTAATAATTATGAATTGATATACAAATTTGATATTCATAAGGTGCTCATATCGAAGCAGGTTCAACAACTCCAATCTATTTAAGATTATTCGATAATCAATCAGAAAAATCGGAAAAAATTCGTCTCAAAAATAAAGATAAAGATGGTCATCATTTTCAACCAGGTGCTATCGATGAATTCGAAATAACATCTGATCAACCGTTGAATACCATCGATTCAATTCAACTTTCACATAAAGCAGATAAATATCAAGGATGGTTAGTTGCAAACGAAATTCACTCATCGATTTGTACATTTTTTTTTCTTTTTAAACGAAAAGGTACGGCGAATGGATATCTGTAACCGATCATGATAAAAATGAAACCTATTGTTTTCCGTTGCAACGTTGGTTAGACAAAGGAGAATTAGATGGCAAAACTGAAATTGTTCTCAAACGTCAAACAGATGTATCTTGTGATGAGTTGCCTGATACAATGCAACGATCAAGTTTACGATCGAATATTCGATTGCAAAGCTCGAAACCGACTGATTATAAATCGAATTATCATATTGAAGTTGAAACAGCTAAAAAAGGTGCTCTTGGTTTAGCACCAACAGGAACAGATGCGAATGTATTCGTTCGACTTCATGATAACAAGGGAAATATATCTGAACCAATTCAATTGAAAAAATCTCTTAGTCACAAAGATAAATTTGTTCGAGGACAAACCGGTTTGATTGACAAAAAAAATGAACTAAGAAAAGAGAAAGTCTTGATTTCTAGATTGGTTTGACGTTGGTTCAACACAAGAATTGAGCAATATCAAAGATCTTGAAATCTGGACAGATGGAAAAGGTCTTGGTAGTGGGTGAGTTCATTTTGTTCAGTTGTTTTCAATCTGTTGACATGTTTGTTAAGATGGTATCCTAACTATGTTGAAGTAAGGGATGAAAAAACCGGTGAAACCACTTGTTTTGGTATTGGACAATACTTGTTCGTATCATTTCGGACACGTATAAAAACTTGTCGATTTATTTCATTTGAATAGAAACGAAAAATATGGTGGATCGGAAGACAATCATTTAATCGTTCATAAACAAGAACATAATGGACTTTGTCAAGAAAAGGATAGACTAAGACAAATCCCGGTCGATAAACAACAAGCGCAACCACAACAACAACAACAGCAACAACAACATCGAGATTCGTTTGACACGTCGAGACCCGAACGATTTCAAGTGAAAGTTAAAACAGGTCACACAGGATTCTTAGGATTAGGAGGTGCTGGTACTGATGCACCTGTGTTTGTACAAATGTTTGATAGTGAGGATAGACAATCGGAAATATTTCAATTGGAACATTCGAAAACACATACGAATAAATTCGAACGAAATCAAACAGGTTTACTTGAAAATAAAAACCAAGCAAATTATTCGTTTTTTTCTTGTTCAGATTTATTTCTATTGGATACAAAGAAATCGTTAGCTGATGTCTCCAAAGTTGATCTATGGCATGAAGGAAATAAAAACGACGGTTGGCAAGTGGATTATGTTCAAATTTATGATAAGAAAACCGACAAATCCTACTGTTTTCCTGTTAATACAATGCTTGATAAGAATTCCGGATTGAAACGAACAGCGATTCGTCTAGAAAAACCATCGATCAATGCATTTTGCAAACAACAAGCTGAAGCATTGAAACACTCGCATAGTGAAACAACGATTTCCAAACGACATAAATCCGATAAATCAACAAAAAACTATACCGTTCGAACAAAAACAGGTTTCAACATTGTTGTTTTCCTTGTCTTAAACTAAAGAAATCGATCTCCTCAGGTGATCATCCATCTGCTGGTTCAACAACACCAATTTATCTTCGATTGATTGATGTCAATGATAAAAAATCGAAACATATTCAATTGAAAAAGAAAGATGCCGACGGTCATCATTTTGCTCCTGGTAGTACCGATGAATTTCAAGTCGTTTCTCACGAACCATTGTCAACAATCAAAGCCGTTAAACTCTCAGTCGATGCTGATAAATATCAAGGCTGGTATGGCGAATGGATTTCAATTACCGATGAAGACACTCAAATAACATCCTGTTTTCCAATTCAACGTTGGTTAGACAAAGGTGAAGATGATCGAAAAACGCACATTACTCTTCATCAACAATCGGACGTTCCTTGTGAACAAATCAAATCAATATTAAACAATTTACCGACTAGTAAACAAGCGCCGACATATCGATCATCGGATTCTCAATGGGAAATTTCGATTCAAACCGCTGATAAATCATTGAAAGGCAAATCAGAACGTGATGCCAATGTTTATTTGAATGTTTATGATAAAAATAATCAACAAATTCACGATTCAATACGCTTGGACAATTCAACAAATCATGAAACACCTTTTCAACGACATCATACCGACAGATTTCATTTAAGTTTACCGGATCTCAATCTATCGGATGTTGATCGAATTGAATTGTATCACGATGGACAAAATGATGGGTTTGTTTGAGATTTTTAAAAGGAGAAAAAGAAAACGTTTGTTTTCTATTTGATATTTCTAGATGGTTTTCGGATTTTGTTCAAATAAAAAATGTTCAAACAAATGAAAAGAAATGTTTTTCAGTTCATCAATGGGTCGATGAAATAACCGGTCGAACTCAATTTTCAGTGACAGATTATCAACAAATACCATGCGATCAATAGTTTTCTTTTCTTTTTACGTCTTCGAACTCTCGAAATAAAAGAAAATGAAACATTTTTATTTTGTAATTATTCGTCTGTAAATGACATTTCAATGAGATTCGATCGACATACATCAGCTTGTATCGGAGACATTTGTGCATAGAATCCATCGGGATCTCGATGAAATAGATCGAATAATTGTTCGCCAAGAGCTTGATAAACTTTTTCATAAACAGTCGGATATCGTTCGACAAATGTATGAAGTGTCAACGATGCTTGCCGTTGACTTTCAGGATAAGCTTCATTACCCATGACACATAACAACAAATGAACAACATTCAAACGTAAAAATCGATAATGTTGATCGACAAGTAAACGTATACATTTACAAGCAGCTGCTTGTTGAATAAAAACAGGCATTGGACCGCCTTTTAACGATTCGATTAACTCGAGATTATCGATATCGTCGTTATCACTTCGTTCTTGACTGGGTGGATCGTTTAGACATGCGATTAATTGTTCGGCTAGAGTTGATTGTATGAGATCGTCATTCCATTTCGTTGCCATGAGAATTTGTATGAGTTCAATCGCTTGATATTGAACTTCAGCATGAAATGATTGAAGAAGATTGATGACTGGTTCGAGTAAACTTCGATGAATGTTTTCTAATTGAGGTTGAAGTTTGCATAGAAGTGATGCGGATAATTCTTGAGCTTTAGGCGATGTTGAAAGTAGAATCGCAATGAGACCTTTGTAAACTTGTTGAGTGTATTTAGGATTTCCGTGTGCTAATGAATCGAGTAGAATTTGAGCTGATTTTTGTGTTTGTTCGTCGACTGTTGATTTGGCCATGCATTCAGCGATCGCACGAATACCGTACGATTGACAGATCAATTCTTTATACATTCGACCATTATCAGCTACTAATTTTAGTAAATCTAACTAAATTTGACAACAAAAAATAAACTCAAATTATTTCAAACTGAAACTCAATTTTACTGCTTGTTGTTTATCGGCATCTTTAATTTGATTGACATTCAAAATTTCTAAGAGCGTAAATAAACCTCCGACATCGAGAAATTCACCGAGATATTTATTTCCCGTTGATGATTGAAGAAAAACGCGTAGAGCGCGCAATTGTTCATTGAGACATGTTCCAAATAAATAGCTAATTCTTAACCATGAAGCTACACAACGAAATACAATCATAAATCAAGAGATTTTTCATCGAAAGTATTACTTATGCGTGTGAAAAATAAACTAGCTGATTGAGCAAATTCACTTTCTAGTTCGGGTTCAGTAATTGTCGTGTGTAATTCAATGAAATCAAGTAAAATTTGACGACGAACTTTCGTTGAACCTTGATCCCAACGAGCAAGCAATCGACGAATTTGTGTTAGACTTGCTTCTTGATGTGCATTCGGCATTTTGTTTCAATAAACATCGCGTACGTTCACCATTTTTATTCTTGGTAACCAAGTAAAAACCTTTGCAAAGATGTCGTTCTTGTATTCATTGCCATGTCACTAATAGTCGGAGTTTGAATGAAATTCGAGGCATTTATTCATTGTATGTGATTAAAAAACAAGCATTATACTAATTAAAAGAATTGAAAAGCGCTATTTATGACAGCAGACATAAAAGTCTCTTTTTTTCGATAGAAGAGAAAAAAAAGAAACAAAAAAACTCTCAGATGTTATCTTTTAACTAATGAATTCATCATTCATTTATAAACAAACTGCCCATTATAAAAGAAAAAGGATATCAGATCCATTTAGACAAGATCAATACAGCAAAAGTCCTACGAACTATGCTGGTATATCACAATTAGTCGAAATATAAATATAAGGTATTTTCAATTGCCGTTATTTTAAATCGATTAATAGTTTTTTTATTTCGTCGCAATGTCAAAGTATATGATCACAAACTTCTCAAACATTCTTTTTTTCCTTTCTCTTTTGCTTCACTCTTTATTATAAGTGAAAATATCAGAATAAAATTTCTCTTTGACTTCTCCTCGAGCAAATAAAACTGTTACATGTTTTATTATGAGGCTTGATAAAAAAACTGTCATCTCTTCTGCTTTTTGACAATCTCGTTTTTTCGACAGTGCCAGATTATATTTTCAAATATAATAGGATATATCTCATTTATTCTTTTCTCTCCTATTTTTGTTTCAGTATCTCATCCTTATGTACGTGCATATATTTATTATTCGAATGCGAATAAACAGTCTGAAAATGTATTTCGAAGAGATACATTTCTCATACTGAGAAATATTCAAAATGTTTTCCTGATTAACCTTCCGTTTGACATCCAACCAAGTACAACTCGATACAAGATTATCTTAACAAGTATTTGCACATGGCATCATTCAGTCATTAACACGTTGGATCAAAAAAAAAGCAAAGAAATGATATTTAATTGAGTTGTAATTGGTATTTACTTAATGTCAATCGCAAATGGTACACAAAAATTCGGTTCTATTTCGTTGTTAAATCAAGACACTTGACAAAGACAACATTTATATCGTTCTCTGTTTTAATTCGACGAATATGGTAAGTATCTTTAAGTAGTAATAGGATTTCGCCTTATAAAAATTGTTAATCGTTGAAAGAATATTATTGATTGATACTGTAAAACATGACATTCCGGGTGCAATCTCTTTAATATACATTAATATGGAGAGAAAATCATGATGTTCTCAAAATAGAACCATTTTCTTTCTTTATTTTTTTCTTTTTTCTCTTCTCATATATTCTACTGTCAACAAAAGAAAGCAAAATGAGTCTATGTCTTTCTCACATTTGATAAATATTTGTCTATCGACCATAATAGCTGAGTTTTCAATGATTTTTTTTATTGAATACGGTTAACAAACTTTCAGTAGTACAAAATTTCACATGAAAAATGGTTATGACTAGACGTAACCAGATGTTAAAATATGTTCCTTTTTCAATGACTTTCATTTTCTATTATTCTAAAAGTGCTTTGCATCGTGTTGAAGAATAAAATTGAAATTCTTTTTTTTTTCTTGAAAGTAAATAGTGGAAATAATAACCATAGACAAAGAAAGCGACGTTTGAATGTATGCAAAGAAAAGTACACCGCGTTCATAGGAGACACCTTTTTTTTCTCTACTCTGTCATATTTGGAGAGAAATATTGTCAACCAGCAACGAAGAAAGAAAAGAGAAATACAGAAATCGCAGATGTTTAAATTTTTGTTCTCCTACAAACGAAACCAAAAAAGAATTTTTTTCTATCTTCAATCGAAAAATCTGTTGCCAATTTCTCTTTCTTCTCATAACGTGGATGCTTATGCAAACAAAATCCAGTAAGATTCATGCTTTGAAGAGAAATAAAAATGTTTTATCAATTTCTATGCCTTTTAGAATAATGAAATATTTAATAGAAACATAGTGATAGTTTTTTTTTCTCACCTAATAACACTTTTTTTATTCTCAGTAAGAGGAAATATATTTTTTTGAATAGTTTTTTTCTTTTTCCCTTCGTTGTAAGTGCTTTTATCTTAAGAATTGTTAAGACCACATCCGTATAACATTTAGTTTTTATGTTATGCATTAGAATCTATCCAAGAGCTCGTCTGATGTGCCGAACGAGATAAAAATATCATCGTTTATTCAGACGAGTTTTTATAGATAAATAAAGTTAACATTCATTGGTTATTAGGAATATTTTTAAACGTCGTCATCTTTTATGTTTAATCATGTAAATCTGTATTCGTTAAGGAAATAGGATACTTATCTACAATCAAGGTAACAAATATTTACAAGATAAATGCCGATAAGTCAAAACGTCGCTCAATTAATCGGTAATTTTAAAATATCCAAATAGTAATCTGCATGTGTGTATTTGCAGTGGCGGCCCGACGAAGCATCAAAATTTTCGAAAATACTAGAAATTTAAAGGAATTTTTTTAAAAAGCTGTTTTTTTAACAGTGATTTCTAACGAGAAACACTAAATACGATATGATCGAACTTTTTTCTAGTAAATCAAAACTTATTTAACGCACAACAAATGCATATATATATATATATCATTAAAAAAAGTAAAATCGAAAAGAGAATCGTTATCTAAACTTGATATGTCTTTTTTATCAAGACAACGGTAAGAGCATAGATAGAATCATCTTATCAAGAAAATTGTAGGATTACAACAGAGTTCTTATGTAAACTGAGAAGGTTTTTTTACTAGGAAAACGGTAACATGTCAAACAAGATCCTTATTTGAATTTGAAAGATTTTTATCGTGAAAATTCTCAGAAAGCAGTGTCTGAATAGCATGAATTTTCTTCTATTGACTACGAATCAAGGGAAAAAAGCGGATTCTTGGGAATTCTGAGAATCTTTAAAATCCCAAGAGAACAGAATCCGCCTTTCCCCCATTGGTTCTGTAAATGTCAACTTCGTATAAAAATCTTTATTAATCGAATGTCTATCATTTACCCAGAATTTATCCAAAAATCAAAATTATATCTGATTAATTGTCATTTATCGCAAAATTTTATCTTTGATATATAGTCAACCACGATTTACTACGAATGTGACTTCCAGAATTGATCTTTAAATCATATTCACATTTAAATCGTGATGCAATTCTGGGATGAATTCTGGGAACCACGATTCTGGGTAAATGATAGACATTCCTATCATGGGAAAACTCATTTTTCTGATTTTCACTGGAGTATACAAAACTCTATCGAAAATCGCGCAGTGTAACTTGAAAATGGAATGATGACCGATAATATTTTGGTTTTTAGACTACCAAACTAGAGTCCATTGAATCGTATAGGAGTTAATGAAATCGGAGTTGTACACCTATATAGTGTTCAAAATTTTTGTTTCAGATATTTGTCAATGAACATCCAGTTTTATTTCTCTTAGCAAATATTTTCGTGTAGTTCAATGGCAAAACAATTTGCTTCGCCTGCTAGTCGTTTGATTTCACGACTAACATTATATCGTTTGATTGTTATTTGCGGAATATTACTTCTAGCATATTTATTTATATATAAAATTGATATTGATACAACAGCTGCACGACTTGGAAATATTATTATAGTTGGAAGTGGTTCTAATCAAAATAATGAACAGGGTCAAATTGTTCCATTGATTTCGAAGAAAGATCCCGAACCAGTACCAGTAAATCCTCCTGAACCTGTAAAAAAAGAAGAAAAAGTAGAACCGCCAACAACAACAATAACAACAACAACAACAACAACAACAATTGTCACTACGTCGTCAGCTCAGAAAAATGAATCTCAAGCTTTTAATGTTAGTGACCAGCCAAAAGAAGCATTCGTCACATTTAGCAATAACAATCCAACTTATTTAGCTCTTCTCAAAGTTATGTTAGAATCTGTTCATACATTTTCAACACGACCTGTTATTGCCTTTGGAATCGATGTTGATCTTGATATTGATCTTAAACAATTTCCTCGAGTTATTAAACGACGTATCAAACAAAGTGATTGCGGACCAGTAAGAACTAAAGAAAACAAAATGATTGAACACATTCTCGAAACTGTTTAATTTAGTCTGTTTACTTTTGTAAAATTCATGGCATTGTCAATAGTGGTGTTGATTATGGCGTTTTAATGGAAACTGATGATGTAGTCAATCATGATGTTGATGTTCTATTCGATGTTCTTCATGTTTGGCCTTATCCACTGCCACTCTCGCCTCGGCATCCCGATGATCCACAAAATTATGAACATTTCATGAGAGAACATAACGTCCCAAAACGTACGACACCTTATATTCATGCACATATGATTTGGACATATCGAGCATATCCATTTTTGAAAAATCTAAATTCACTTTTACAAAAAGGTAGTTTTCAAGGTGCGAATTTCGATGAAACAGCAGTTAATGTTATGCTATGGAAAGAAAAAGCCAATCATACATTATGTAAATATGGTAGGATATTTACACAAAATCTATTCAAAATTCTCTCTCTTTTATTTCTCTCTCGTTCAGATCCATTTTTTAGTTACAGTGAACCCTATGAAAAATGGCCAACAATTATTAATTGTACACGATATTGTCATACAACATTTACGACTTTACATGGCTGTAAAGACGCTGAAGTTTCTGCTGCACTTTTAAAACGACTCAAAGAGAATGCTGGCAAACCAACTGTTCAAACATTGGGCATGGGTGGAATGCATTATCATAATGATACAAGTGTGACCTGTTGTTATCCAGATAGTAAACCTTCTCCTATACATCCACTTTTATGTGAACATCCACAAACATAATGATTTCTGTTAACTTATTCGACGTGATTTTATTGCTGAGATAATGTTTTTATTTCTCTACGAACTAGATAATGAAACAAAACAGAATATTTTTTAAAAGAAAAATGGTTCTAATAAATAGGTTTTGTTTTAGTGATTGATAAACGAATTCTTATTTCTAAATGAGCTAGTCGAATGTCAAACACAATCTGCTAATAATTATACAGCGAGTAACTCGTACTATAGTTTCCCATCAATATTGACTTAAATTTCCGTGAAATTCTCCATCGAGAATTATTCGATGATGTAATCATATAAATTGAATTTATGCGTGTGGTTTTTTTATTCAATCAAACAAATCTAATTTAATAAAAGTTACAGACAAGAAAAATTCAATATTCTCAAAACGATAATCGAGATCAGAGATAGGTTGCAATGAATTGATAGACAAACGAACCAATAATACCACAAAAGCAACCGGCAAATATAAATAACTGTAGAATAACAGCGGCTGTAGCTGATAAATATGGTTCAACCGATCTGAAAACAAAATAAATCAATGAAATTATCTTCTTTTTTGTTGTTGTTCTATTTACTTTGCTGTTAAAATGTGTAGCATTGAATTTAAATATCCATGTGTTACTGAAAAAACAATAACTAAAACCATGAAAACATGATCATCATGAATAAGAACGGGAAACGTTTGTCTTGATTGAGGTTCGAAATTAACAAAAACAAATGTTATCAACGATGCAATTGCACGAATAAATACAAAAAATGCCAACCATCGAGAATATGGCTAAAGAATCGAATAAAACAAATCTACTAGTATCGAAACAATCGATTGATTTCGTACTTTTTTAATGCAACCTGCGAGAAAATTACCAAGCAGATTGAATAATCCGAAATTGATCAATACAATCGCATCAACAAATTCAAAATCTGAATTATTAGAAAATCAGATCAACAAAATCGATGAAATCAATCGATTGAATTTACTCGGAAGAAAAAAACTTGGCGTCACACTTTGAACTTGACTGAGAATACTTGGGAAAAGAGTTATCGTAGAAAAATAAAGGAGCCAAATTGAAAAACATTGAATCCAAATCTAGAAATTATTATTTTGTTTTTTTTTCGAATTTATTCCCCATCGAATTCTCTTAATTTTACTTGTTTCAATACAATTCCGTAGGGTACTTGGAGTAGACGTCCTTTTGTTGTGTGTAAAAGATCAATTTTAATTGATGTATGATAGAATCGAAAGAGACGCTTGACAAAATCATGAAAACATGATAATTTATTTCTTTTTCTTTCAATAACAAAATCAACTTACCGAATAAGGAAATGCAAAATAAATGTCAAAACTAAGGAAAAGTATGAGAACAGCAGTGACAAGAAAATATATTGCAATGATTCTTGAATCATTGGAATCTAATTACAACGAACAAAAAAACGCAACAATTTTCATGAAATTGTTTTCGCGTGTCGACTTACAATATTTAAAAGCGATTCTGCTACAAATAGCAAAAAGAATCGAAAGTGACTAAACAATAACAATTATAAAATTATTCAATTATTATTAATAATAAATCACAATTGAATTCGCTTACTGAGCCAATAACAAGTGCATTGACATATCGATCAGGAAAATAGGATACAAGTCCTGCTACACTCGATAAATAAAGACCAATGAAAGCTAAATACATCAATGTTTTTCTTTCAATATGAAATCAATGAATATTTTCCAACCTCCAATAACAACAATGTTAAGTATGGTCACACAAAGGAAGACACCTGATGCTGAAATCAAACAAAAGCAAAACATTGAATTGATTTTTCTGATTGACTTGATTTTTTTCTTACAATCACGAGCATCGAATACAGCGAAAAGCACCTGTAAAATGAACATAATAATAAGTACGACAATCGATGGAATAATACGTCGTTTTGTATCGCCACTAGGAAAGAATTATTCTTTCTTATATTTCTCCAAAGACATTCGAAACTTACTGAAAACCGATAAACAGACCGATACCCGTTGAAACTAAAGCTGCAAGTAGAGCAGCTAATGCGCAGAAACTAAGAAAATGTTGACGATAAATTTCTGTATCATCGCCAAGAAATTTACAACAGACGAAATACTACAAAATACAATCAATTCAATTCGAAACATATCCAAATTAATTTACTTCATAACTATGAAATAATAAATTCCACGGTAGGAAACAACCAATTCCATGAATAATAAACGCAAAAAATACTCCAAAGCATCTTGATAAATTGAGAAATTAGATCGTTTTATCATCTTTGAAATGTCATTTTACCTGTCAGTAGGTACTCGATCAAATGTATCCGATGTTATAACAACTGTATCAACTGGTTTACTGAACATTTTTGTCTCGAATTATTATTTTTCTTCTTCATTAATAATTAACTAACACAACATGTTTGTTGCTTTTGTGTTTGTTTGTTGTTTAAGCATTCAAATAAAACGAAAGAGATCTACGAATAAATGATGCGTATTTGCTTGTAGAACAATTATTTGTCGAACGATAATTGTAGTTGATTTCAATGTCGGACATACTAGAACAAGAGAAAAGAAGAAATCGATGATAATGACTAAAAGAACATGAATAATAACATCGATTCATGCGTAAAAATAAAAGTCATTTTTCTATGTTTTCTCCGTTCATGTGCTCGAATACAACTGCAGAGATAGATCCCATGGCGGTCGTGTTCTTTACTCGTTCTGTTTCTTGTTCTTCTTCGGTTTTTTTTTCTTCTTTTTTTTTGACTAGCTCTCTTACATAAAGCTTTAGCATGCAGGAAAAAACGAGCGAATACTGATGGTGCTTTTGTCTGTTTCTATCGTGTTCTTTCTTCAATGGCCTTCGTCAAATATCGAGATAATTGCAAAGCAATCTTCTCTCTCTCTCACACACCCACCCACATCCACAGTTATTCTTAGCTTTAGTTATTCGTTACTCAAATGTTGTTTCTCTCGATTGTTCTATATTAGAATCTCCATCGACTTGCCTGAAAACAATCAAGTTAATCATCGACATCAAATCTTTCGAGATATATACATAACGGACTTAATCGTTTTCTTGTTGATAAAAAAAACAAATAATAATGCACTATTATCATCTTTAAGATATTATTCCGGGATACATATTTGCCTACTAATCGTATTCTTTATAATATATTCCTCCTTTTTCTCTTGGTCTATGTCAAGGTTGTCATCTTACAAAAAGAGGAAAAGAAGAAAAAAAAACACTAAACATAAATCTACTAAATAGTTACGAGAAGATTGTCGAATAGTATTATTTGTCAATCAATAGTTACTATTTCTGATTTGCATGTAATATACCGAATGCGACAGTGTTGACGAGTCTCACTGACTATACTACAACGCACAAACAAAAATTGAAAGAGAACAAACGAGTAGAGAAAAAGAAAAAGATTATGTTTCATTATGAAATGCGAATATGAGACTGATTAACGAAAAGAAATATAAAATAAGAAAAAACGTATACATCATTAGATAGAATTTCATGTTTTAAATCGCTTTGTAAATAAGTTAGAATTATAATTTTGCAAAGAAAAGAAAAAAAACCAGACGATTGTATCGTTTTTAATAGCCCGAAGGAATAAAAAAAAAGTTCAATATCAAACGATAACATCGATCGACGAAAGAAAACTTTCTATAGTTTATATAAACATGAACATCTACTTGAATATTTCGCTGCCTTCTTTTTCTTGTTCTCTCCTCTTCATTCAACTAATCAATGTCGTCTTTTCTTTTTGTTCATATGCCGTTACTTTCAAGTACTACTTAACACACATTCATCATAGTTCACCTATTAAAGCATGAGTATACATATATAAAGAACGCACTCGGAAGTCAGTTAAGTATAAAAGTATGAGAAACAAGAATATTACATATTAACTAGCAAAAACCGAATATACGTACATCTCCTAACGAACGAAAAAAGAAATGGCAGAGAAAAAAAAGAGAGAGTCAATGATCTTGATAAAAGATAATCGCAATGAACCTCAACTTTGAATAATCTGATCTATTGCACTATTCTTTAATTATATGCTTGAGTTAAAATAACGTATTGTTGATGTTGATCGTTTATCTTCTGAACTCGTCCATCATTTCGACGAATTCTTGTTCTAACAGAACATAAAAGATAAATATACTATACGCGTGATATATCATCGACTCAAAACTATTATCTTTTGCTTGATGTTTAAGAATTTTTTCAATTCTCTCTTTTCTTCTTCTCGTTGAAATAAATTCAACGAGCATCTCTTCACACAACATTTAATTTCTACTCGACCGAAGTCTTATTACGCAATAATCCTAGTTCATCATCATCGTCACAATACTCATTCAACAGCAAGCAGCATAATTCTCTTGTTAAATATGTGCGTAGTCGTCTAATCGGTTATTGTCGGTTAATTGATTGTACCGATTTATCTAAACACGCATATAGCTATACGTATCTATATAATGTTCATGATGATGATGAACACGCACATGTTTTACTTTTTTACCTATTCGGCTTCGGTAGAGAAAATCTAAACGTGAAAATAATAGATATGTAATCATAGGAAAGAAAAGTCGTGAACAACTGAGACGGAATATATACGTACGTTCGAATAAATGAGTGAAGAAAAAGAAATGTTGATGAAAAAAAGAAACAAGGACAACTACTCGTTTAATATTCTTCGTACACTAAATGTGTACACAATTATGCATAGATATATATATATATATATATTTATGTACATATATTATATAAGAAAATTGACACTTATACGATCTCATAATTATATCGAACATCAACAGTGATCATTGACTGTTCAAGATTGATAAGTAGATTTGACTGAATATTAAATTGATTGTCTCAAAAGAAAGTAAAATTGTGTTATAGAAGAAAATATGCCTCTGTTTGATGTAATAATACATATGTTTTATTCTGTAGAATTGTCTATGTGATTGAGCGAGCAACAATATGTTCAAGAGTAAATAAATAAATAAATCGATGATGAAGACGAACTGCTGTGCAAATAATTTCGATAATTACATTATGTTACGTATAAGAAAAAGAATAAATATTAAAACAATCTCGACTTATCTTCAATCATGATATAAACAGTAAATAACAAAGAAATCAATCATTGAACAAAGCGCAAACTCGTCCTTGTACAACAAATATCTTAATTGAAGAAAAAAAAAATTGTAAGACCTAATAAATCTTATCTTTTTTCTTTATCATAATGAGGTTGGATTTTGTATGTTTCTACTCGATATCTATTAATATTTGAATATGAAGAATAATAAATATGCGTCAATTCTCATGTCATTGTTGTCCTTCGAAGATGAAGATTGATCAATGAGAAACAGATCAAGGCAAAAAACATCATGTTTGAATGCTACCTTAAATGACAGATGCTCGTATCTTTCAGCTAAACGACGATATCAATTGATTCCAAATTCCTTTTGGCTAACCTACGAACATACGTATGTATCATTTTTGAAGTCATTCGATCGATGAGCATGATATTGCATTTTTCTTTTCGACTAATAACACTATACAATGAATATCTCGTCATTAGATTAACTAAAACTGAGAGTAGAACACATTTATCATTGTTGTTATGCAATAACTTAGTGTCATTTATGACCGATTGAATAAAGGAAGCAAATAGGACAATAACTGTCTGATAAATCTAGAAAAATTCAATCTAAAAGGGTAAATCATTTACTAAATATAAAGATAATCGAAAAATAAATTGCTTGCTTTTATATTGTTATTGTTAAAATATGATTGATGAGATGTGTTTCTTTTCTTTGCTTTCTGTTTCATGTCCATCCAATCGATGAAAATAAATTAATCCGCATGTTATTTGTTTAATACTACTTGTAAAATATGATCACATCGATTGTTCAACTAAACTTTACAAGTTACAAGATGTAATAAGATTGTTTTAATCTTTGTCAATATTCTTGATTAAATTCAACATTTACTTTCTGTTTGTATTAATACTTAGAATGAGTATTCAAGAAAAGAAATATATCTTAGCAAATGTTTTATTATTAATCTAACTACAATTTCAAAAAAAAGCAGTAAATACATTATTTTGATTGAGATTTATTTGTTGGATTGTCGATGACATTTTTCATGGTACCATCTGGAGATTCATCATTAGCATGTGTACTGCCTACTTTGGGCGAACCTGAATTCGATTTCGTTGATTGGTCATGATTTCCATCGTTCTTATTTTGCTGATTTTCAGCATAGGTATGTGATTGTGGTTGCGTTTCAGGATTATCAACAACATTTTTCATTGTACCACCTTCACTTTCCTTGTTTGCACCAGCGCTTGACATTGTTCGTTTATTTTTTTTGTAGTAAAATAAAAGAATCTGTGTGAATTTGCTCTCCTTTTTATAGTTCCATAGGAAACAAGATGCGTAAAAAGTAAAGTTAAATGAGTGTATTGTGCATGTTTGCACAACTGTTACTACTAAGAGAAGTCAATCAGTACGCGCCATTCACCGACATTGATTCTTTCTTTTTCTTTAAAATATTTCGAAATCATGTTTTGTTCTCAAACGAAGAATAGAAATTCAAACTGATTTATATTTATATTAAATTGAATAATTGCAATGCTACAAAATCATTTCTGTGAGAAAACAAAACACTGCACAACGCAAGAACAACAACAAAAAAAAACGATCAATTAAAATTGAAAAAAAAAACTAATGAATTAATTCATTTCACAATTAGGTCGTGCGTTAAGTCGACGTGTGCCATCCATTTCGACGCCTGTTTTCTTATCAACACACCAACAATATCGTTGACTTTGATCGCATTGAACAGATGAATACAAACCATTGGTATCGCATACCTACACATAATTTATATGATTTCATTTTTCTTTTTGAATAGTTATCTTACTGGAATAAGAAAATGTTCATCAGTTACACTGGCATTTCGAACTTGTTCGAGATGTTTCAAACATAACGATGACGAGAGTCCATATGGTAATCGACTAGCATCACCATTTTCGATTGTTCCTTGACGTAATAAAAATCGTTCTAGATTTTACAATTGAAATAGAAAATTTGCTCATAATGGATCAAAAGAAAATCGAACCTGGATGAAGTTGTTGATAAACACCAACACATCGAAGTTGATCTCGATTTTGAACGGAAACACTTGGTCCAATTGGTATTCCATTGTCATCAACACATGAACAATATCGACCATCGCATTGAATTGGCGCATAGTTTCCAGTTGATAAACATGATAAATGATGACCAATCATTCGAAGACTTGACACTTGATATAACTCGACAGCACAAGCTAAGAAAAAGTCGTTTCAGAGAAAATTGGAAATAAAATAGAATCGTTTACCACAATTGATATTTTCATCTTCTAGTTGTGATTGAAATCCTTTGATATGAATACCACTAGGAGTCACACATGAGCATTTCGATGTTGTTTTATCACATTGTCGAGCCGAAAACGATCCATCAGGTCCACATTGTGGTCCTGAAATGTTATGATAATTTGCTTGACTTGCTAATTCCCAGCAGGCTTGTCTATTTATTGAAAAGAAAACGAAATTATTTCTTTTTTTTATTTTTGAAAATCGGTTTACCGTGATGCTTCTTTTGGATCTGGTAAGCATGAACACGTTTCACAACCATCGGCATTCAAATACGAACCATAATCACATCGACATTCCGATGAAACAGGTAAACATGGTACACTTCCACGTAATTTACATTGACATGTTTCACATCCATCGGCATCTTTGATATAGCCTATTTTCATAAAAAACAACAACAAAAAACTTGAAAATAATTTCTTCTTAATCGATTCTACCAAGATGGCATGGAGGACATGCGAGAGTTGTTGAACAATTGACTTCTGTTGCATTATCAATTGGTAATAAACAGTCACATGTTGGACAATCATCTTCGTCTTTAATTGAACCATATTTACATGATCCATATGTACAGTTAAGTACGGGACATTCTTGAATATTTGGTCGGATACAAACGCATGTATCACAATTGTATTCATCTTTAACTGTACCGAAGTAACATGGCTCACAATTGAGTTGTGGACAACGTTCGCCTAATGGAGGATACGGTCGAGTTTGACATTGGCAAATGGGACACTAAAAATCAATTCAATAGAGAGAATTTTTTTGCTTTTCGTTGTGTTTACTCCGTTAACATCTGTATGATGTCCGTATGGACATGCTTGACAAGTTAATGTTGGACAAGTTTCATTCGATTTACTCGAATGAAGACAATTGCATGTTGGACATCCGTGATTATCATATTTTCGTCCATATGTACATGATTCAAATGGGCAATCTTGTAAAGCTGGACAATCAGCTGGTATAGCTACAGTTGATATTTCTTCAGTAGTTGTCATTAATTCAGTTGTTGAAACTTCTACTAGTGTTTCATTGATATCTCCTTTGTGTAAAACAATTAAAGGAACTTCACTATCAATTGTTATATTCGAAATTGGCTCTAAAATTAAATCACTTCAATGAATTTTAAGTACGATTCGTCTTTTTCTTACCAATGTCTTCAATAACAGTCATGTTTGTTCGATTTGTATCGTCAATAAAAGATGTATTTCCTGTTAAAATCATAATTTCTTTTATTTCTACAACAGTTGTATTTTCCAAATCAATTTCATCAGCTGCATTGTCATAATATTCTTCGAGAGTATCTAATCGATTCGTTCGAGTTGTACGTGAAGTAAATTCAAAATCTGCAACTGTTGTCACAGTAACATTTTCTTCATTCACACTTTCAGTTGATTCTTTTGTTGCATTAACATTGTCTATGATTTCCTCAACAATAGTCTTGTTTTCAACAATTTCAGGTCCCGTTACAAATGACAAACATTTTTCTATGAAAAATATTCCGAATGAAAATAAACAAATGTTTTTTTTTTGTCTACTTGAATCATCGTTAATAAGAAAATCTTCTTGATTGAGTGTTACACAATGTTGTTGTAACCATAGAACTGGATTTCCTTTGTATTCCAATTGATTATTCTGAACAATCATTTGTTCACTTTGATTATCCGCACAGCTATCCGTTTGATTTGCATCAATTGCATAGCAAAGTGTGAAAAGCGATACAGTTTCATCAAGAAAAATCAATTCAAGAAAACCTTTTCAGCAAAAACAAAGACAAAAAAGTCGATATTTACAATAGTTTTCATGTTTGATTTACCTTCTACGTCCGATTTCCATTTAATTAATGCTCGATTCGTCTTGATATCTGGCAAAATTTCTACTTTTTCTGATTGAGCACAAGAACCATTGCTAATAAAACAACAAAACAATTGAATTCTTCACGAAAACTAAACTTTTACTTATTCTCTCCAATAAAAGCTAACTGAATTGTATCATTTGTCGAGACAGTTGTTTGCATAAAAGTATTTTTCCATGTTTGTTCGCCGAAGATAAACTTCGTTCGAGCTAAGACAAACCAAAGTCGATCAGTATTCAACAGCTAAAAAACATTTGATAAATGATTGTTATTGTTTTAGAAATCATTACGTCGAATAAACTTTGATTGCCTATGAGAAATACATTTCGATCACATGAAAAATTCGATTGAAGTTCTAAATTATCGACAATAGTCGCATTTTCATCGTTAAGAATTGGATTTGCTGATAATTGAACAATAATTGTATATACAAACACAATCGAGAATAACGAGAACATCCGTCTTTCTTCTTCGTCGATTTTTATTCCAATGAATCAATCTTCTAAATACTAAACTTTAACATTTACGTTCATATAATCGATAAGTAATGAAAAATAGTCATGCGTACATCAACTGGCATAAGAACAGAAAAAAGGTCAGTTCTATCGACAGATGTTCATATATGATTGACTACAAACAGAACAGAATGTAATTGCTCGAGGAAAATATTCCCAATGTTTTTATATTACTGACCCAGACGGCTTACTTTCCAGAAAGAAAGAAAGCAAAAAAGATATATCTTCTTCCGTTCAATACGCAACATTTTGCAAGAAGATACGATATGATTCTTTTTTGGGTAACCAACCAATCAATCGGTCACGCAACTCAATCGATCGCATAATCGATTCATAGTTTTATTTTAATTAAATAAATAAAGAAAAAAAAAACGAAAAAAAAAAGAAAGTCGAATTGCATTGTTTGTCGTTTCTTTTTAACCTTTAATCTGGATATTGAAAAAGAAAATTTAAGTGCATAGCGAAATGAAATAAGCAAGATCCGGGTGCAAGGTTAAACCTTGACATATTTCAATAATAGACGACTACATCTATCTGCCTACATTCTATTATACCTGAGCGTATAAATATCTCTTACACAATCGATGTCTTTGAGAGTGAAATCTTTTGTAAAACAAAAAAAGCCCTCAAACGTTTTTTTTTAAATTTCTTCTTCAGGTGAGGATGATGATAGATTTTATTTGGTTTGTTTTCTTCGTATTAATTTCATTGACCAAAGGTCAATTAAATGAAACTATTATTCGTCAAATTCGTCCACTTTCATCATCGTTTTTCGATGAAATTATTGTCGATGGTTCGTTCGATGTTTTCTTAAAGCAATCCAATCGAATTCCATTGCCAAGTGTCGAACTTGAAACAGCTGTTTACGTTCATGAACATCTTACTGTTGAAATTCTCGATGATCACATTCTCTACATACATCTCACAAGTCCGTTAGTTCTTCATAAAAATATCAATGCTCATATTCATTTCAATCCACCTCTACGACGTTATACAATCAAAGGAACAGGAAATACAATGACTGATGAAAATGGACTTGTCAATGAAGGCGATGAGAAATTTATCTTAGATAATCGTGGTACGGCAAATGTTGCTATGCAGCTGAATGTCAACGATTTCGAAATCTATTTATCTGGAACGGGTAATAGCCGTTTCTGGGGACAAGTACGAAATAATTTGTATCTCGAAACCAAAGGTGTTGGAGATATCAATGCAATGAATTTAATGGCTAAAAAAGCCGATGTTTATTCGGCTGGTGTTAGTACAGTACGTGTTGCTGCAACTGAAGATATTCGAGTTGAAGTAACAGGCGTGTCGACTGTTTACTATCGATTATTATCGGGAAAAAAGCCAAGTAAAACAATTACAACAGGTCTTGGACAAATTATTCCAGTTTCTTAATTGCAATTCAATCGTAGAAATTTTGATTTTGTAGAATTTATTTATTTTGAAATAAAACATTTTGTTCTACTACCTATTCGGAGTGTGAGTAGCGCAACAATCTTTGTCATTTTCAATGTTTACTCGTTATGATTGGATGACACAACTAAATCGTAATATCAGTTGACCAAGATTTTCTTTCTTCCTAGCAATTTAATCATTGCAGTTTTGTTTTCTCGAATGCACAAGAATCATGATTACGCTTGAAGTTTAGTCACTTCGTTCTCTAGGAAGAAATACACAGGCTGCTGGTTGCTTTTACCTTGTTCGCAAAAGCATAATTGCACAATCTTGTTGACATCCTCTGGTGGTATATAAAAATAAGCGCAGAACAACATAGTTTCATTCATTTCTACAATCGTTTGACCAAAAAATCGTCAAAAAAATGTCAAACTCCTCGATACCATTACGACGTATAACTTTATACAAAAATGATTTAGGTTATTTCGAACGAACAACAACTAAATCATCGTCACCAGCCGTTCTTCAAGTTGCAAAAAAACAAAAGAAATTAGTTATTGATACTTTATGTACAACAGCTAATACGGTTACATTTGATACTGAAGAATACGAAAAATATGCAGCAGCAAATGCTACCGAACATTACTTTTCGTTTGTTGATCTTACATCAACACGATCGTTTGCTGATTTTCTTCAAACATGTACAGGAGCTGATGTGATTCTTTCGATCAAAGGCGAAAACGAACAACAAACAGGCAAATTATTGATGCTTCATACAGAAGAAGTTTTGCTTAGTCCAACATCATCAGAAAAAACAACTCGTTATTTTGTTAAAATTTTAACTAACGATGGTTTCATTCGACAATTTGATCGTAAATATTTTTTTGAAAATCGAATTCTTTCAAAATAATTTGTGTTTAGTCGGTGCAATTGATGGTATCAAATTAGTCGATACTTATCTTCAAGAACAATTGGAAAAAGTTTTATTGAAAAAATTAAATAGCAAAAAACCAGCAGCCGATACAAAATCGGATTTCATTCGAATTGGATTTAACAGTGACATTCAATCGAATTCATCATCAACAAAAACTGTTGCTGCTGCAGCAACAACAACAACTGAACAAACTCTCGATGATTCTGATTTACTTAAAGTTTCCTATTGTTATTCAACAAAAGAATGGCTTTGTTTATATCGATGTGAAATCGATTCATCAGCATCGAGTACAGCTACATCAAAAGTTGGCATAACTCTGTTCGGTTCGATCAATAATCCAACTGAAGAAGATTGGTCACGAGTTGAACTCGTTCTTGTTGCCAATGAACTCGAAATTTTAGATAATAATAAATCAACATCGAAACCAACGACTGCCTCCGATCGTAGTACAACACCACGATCGACAGGCGGCATGCAACTCTATTTGAAAACATTAACTGGCAAAACCATTACACTTGACGTATCTCCATCGGATACAATTGCAATGGTAAAAGAAAAAATTCAAGACAAAGAAGGTATTCCTCCTGATCAACAACGTTTGATTTTTGCTGGCAAACAATTAGAAGATAACCGAACAGTGGCTGATTACAATATTCAAAAAGGTTATTTATTTGATTTCGAATTTGAAAATAAAATGAATTCAATTTCGGAAATTTAGAATCAACTTTACATTTGGTTCTTCGATTACGGGGCGGTCCTGGTGACGGTGAGTCGAGAGGCAAAGGTGCTAAACGTGGTGTCGCTATCGATGATGATGATGATAACTACGAATCAATTGATTCAAGTCAAATGAGTGGTCTTAGTGAACACGTTATCTATCATATCAATAGTCCTGTTTCAATTCGATCGCATGAAAGTGCATTGGTTACAATTAATAAATGGCAAATGGATGCACAACTTGTACTTTATTATGATCCGAAAGTCAACGATTTAAATGCCATTAAAGCTGTTCATTTACGAAATAGTAGTGAAACAGTTTTGGCACCTGGTAGTATTGCTGTTTTGGATAATGGACGTTTCGTTGCACAATGTGCATTTACACCCATGCTGCCCAATGATGATCAATTGATCAAGTAAATCAAAACAATAGACAAATCAAATTGATGATAATTATTGTTCGTTTGTTTAGTTATGGTTTTGATTCAACAGTTTCGATTCTTCGAACAACTCCAATTTCACTTCAAGAAGTTCACACACACAGTGTGGATACTATCTATTCGAAAGATGAAAAAAACAAAACCGATTGGCTACCAATCGGTATTGATCTTCTCGAAACACATATTAAACGAACACGTTATTTAATCAAAAATAATTCTCTCGATCGGCCAGTTTCGAAATTCTATATCGATCATGTTGCTGATCCATCGCTCGGCGGTTATGTTGTAACAACACAAAAGAATTGTATTAAATCAGTAACAGGTTTCAGTCGTTTTGAATTGCAACTCGAACCACAACAAGAAATCGAATTTATTGTCGATGAACAAGCAGAAAATAGCAAGAAGATTTTTGATGCTCTTGGTTTAGAGAAATTCCTTGAAAAACAAGTTCCTCAACTTGTTCAATCGAAATTAATCGACGAGAAAACAATTGAATTAGTTCGAAGTGCTATTAAATATAAATATATTCAACAAGTTCTTCAACATATTATCGATCGAACAATAACCGATAGTGAAATACGAACATGGACGGTGAAGAAAGATTTAATTCCTAAATCTCTATTCGACCAAGCTGTTGCTATAGTTGAATTACAAGGTTTTCTACGTGAAATTGAAAATCAAATTAATTCCTATGAAGCACATATTCAATCGATCTTTCAAAATCAAGAACGTATCCGACAAAATATCAAATCTTTGGAAAAAATGGAACGATCAGATTTAATGACAAGATATTTGAAAGATTTAAATGCGGAAGAAGATGATTTACAACAGACACGACGAAATATCTCGAAATTACAAGATCAACAACGTCAACGACGAAAAGAATTGGAAGAGAAAAATGCTTCATTGAAACATGAAGCTAAACAAGCACAAAACAGTTTAAAAATTTAAATATTTGTTTTTTTTTCTACGAATCTAAACGATAAACTTTCTACTTTTTATCTTCATAAATAATATATAATATTTTACACTGGAGTTTTTTCTTCAATAAATCATTCTATATATTCATAAAAATCACAGAAAAAGAAAATATTAGATTTGTTTTTAAAAGTAAATCAAAGTTTTTTCTTCTTTATCATCGTTTTCACTATCAGATTCATCGATTGGTAATCCGACTAAATGATCGATTGTATTCGATGTATTCGGAATACCATTGTTCATTTTATAAGATTTTAAGTCATCAATTAACTGATCAATGTCAGCTTTTAATGGTTCGAAATGCAGATGATCTTGTTGTTCAGGATTTTGATGAAGATTGTCGAGAGTTGCTTTTAATTCATTGACACGATTTTTATTCGATGAAAGAATTTTATTTTCTTGATGATTTTCTGATTGTGAAAATGTTTCAATTGCATCGAGTGTCGTTGTGATATGAGTTAATTGTCGATTGTAGAGTTTGATTAACTTTCGATACTTTGGATTAGTTTTCGGTTTATGTTTGACCTTGAACGATGACGAGGAGTGTGAAGGTCCATTACTGACAGAGACTGGTTGTGTACCAGATGAATGTTTTAATGATTCTTGAGATTCATTTGTGTTACTTTCATCGAACGAATTCGGTTTATAAGTTGGATCGAGATTAGTAAATGCATGACTTAAACGTTCGGAGCCCATAGTTAAGTACGAATATGAATAATGTTCGTTTGAAATGAATCGACACACACACGCACAAAAAAAGCGAGAATTGAGTGAATTTTTTTCTTTTTCTTTCTTTCTTTCTTTCTTTCTTTCTTTGCTTTGTTCGTCAACAATTTCTCTTTTTATAAAGATAAATACAAGTTTATGTGTTATAAAAGAGAGTGCGTTTAGTACATTTATTGATACGATTTGACTCTATGACACGTCGCAGATCTTTCAGGCGAATACGCGCATTTTTGCGATATTTATAATTGAAGGACATTTGTTTTCTTTCTTTGTTGTTTCGAAATCGAACACCAGCTGCAAACGAAAAAGGCACAAATTTATATGTAGATGACGTGTTTAGAAATCATTTTTATTCGAATTAATTAAAAGAACAAGAAGTAATTTATTGTTTCGATGTACTATGACATTGAGTGAAATCAGGCAGAAGATCAGGCGAACGAGGAATTTGTGCTGTTGGTAATGACCATGGCAAATCTTCACCTAACAATGGTTTCAATTCAAAAACACGTGACCATTCTGTTTGTGTTATATTATAAAATCGTTGATATAATTCATCTTGTCGAAGTATTTGTCGAGATACATCAGTCAAATGCGAACTAAGCATAGCTACTAATGTTGTTACTTTTGAATCCCATGTAATCACTGGTGATATAGATGTTCCATTGATATTTGCTGCTTCTGTACTTCCATAGAGATTTTGCATAGCAGGACCATGAAGCATATTTAAATACCAAGCTAAACCAATCGTTTCATTGGCCATGATCACGGGAAAACTTCCGTAGGGTGTAACTACAGATTGATGTTCGATTGGTTGAAAAGCTATTTGTTGAATTCCACATGCACTCCAATAATCAAATTGATACGTATTACGTTTTGCATCGGACGTTACACTTGCATAAAGACCTGGAATATAGTTTTGTGCTGAATGAAAAACACGAACTTTTTCTCCATTGATAAATAATCGTCGTAGAAGATCAACATCTCGATAGGGTAAATAGAAATATTTCCATTGTTCATGACTTGAAAACCAAAAACCACGTTGAACAGTCACTTGTTTTTGAGTGGTATTACTTGATTCAACAGTTGTATTGTATTCATCACGTATCAGTTTATGACGTTTCGATAACCAAATACGATCGCGTTCTTCATTCGTATAATTATATTTCGTCCATGGACTGTATAAATCCATGAAGAAAGCCATTAGTTCACCTTCATAGGGATCATCTAACAAACAGCTATCAGCACCTTTGTAATTATCTGGATTTGTAATTTGACTAACATTGAACATATCTTTGATTTTCGTTACACATCGAATACCACCTGTTGTCGATTCGTAAAAGACAGGAATCGATGTAAGTTTCATAAGATCAATTCGTTGTTGATATTTATCAGCTAAATCAAACAATTGTTTGCTTTTCAATGTTTCAATAAGAATTTTAATGCTCCATATTAATTGTCCATTGTCAAGAGCAGGTACTTGCGATTCCCAACCAGCAAGTATATTCATTTGTGAACCATTCGAAGCCAACCATGGCAGAAATCCTGCGAAACCAGGATAACGTCGATGAAAATCATTGTAAGCTGCAATCTTTCTTTCTAAAATCTCAACAATCATGTCCTGTGTTGCATTATGAAAGAATTGTCGAGCATAAACATTGTCCATCATATACAACGAAAGCATATTCACATGAATTGCTTCTTTTGATGCTGCTGTAAAGAAATGTAAATGTTCATGTAAATCACCTGTGACATAATCAATTTCATGACCATCATAAGTCACACCAAGTTCATGATTATAACCAACATTATAACCGAAATTCCCTTCCCAAAAGAACATATGCATTTTAAAACGATGTCGAGCATCATTTCGATTCGAAACAAGATCATCGATTGTAAATAGATCGGCATATCGACATGGATTTTGTCCATGAAGATACTCAACCACAAGAACAAGAAGAAGTAAAAACACTTGTTTAACCATCATATCAACTGAAATATGACGCTTTATTTTTTTTCTTATCAACAAAATTTGTTTTTCTTGATACAAAAACAAATAACAAAACTTCTAATGTAAATCTAAACCTAGAAAATTGGAATTTAAAAGACCGGAAAAATGAACAACAAAAACAATAACAAATGCTAATGACTAGGCAATATTCACAAATTATTTTCCTGAAAAATCTATCTACAATATCAGACACAAAAAAAGCAATGTTTAATCTGGCCGTTTTTGCATATTTGGTGGCATATCAAATGGATTGAGTGTAACTGGCATGAATTGATACGGATTTGTAACGAATGTTGTATTAACTGGCGCTGCCTTCTTTGCTCGTTTCACAACTTTAGGTACTTTGGGTGGATTGAGTAATTTCTTTTTATCGTTGTACAATTTCATGTACGCTCGTTGTTCTTGTAGTAAAGCTTTTTGTTTTTCTTTCTTTGTTCGTACATCAAATTCTTCATCATCGAGATCGATATCATCGAGTTCATCTTTCGAAACCGGCATATCCGTAGAAGTTTTCAATGGTGGTAGATCGGCATCTTTGCCTTGCGGTAGAGTCGGTGCATCTTTCGGGAAAAGTAATTCTGTCAAACGTTCCAAGCCTCTCGCTTCTTGAGCTGTCGATATCCCTGCTCGAGCTTGAGCACACATCGGTGCAGCTGCTTGATACGGATTGTAGTTGTTCACAGGTGGAAGTGTGATTAATTTTCGTTCGTTTTTCCCATCATCGGAAATCATCTCGGCATGAGCTACATTTGCGTCTCGATTTGTTTGTTGTCCAAGTGATGCTAAAGTTTTGGCGATATTCGATTGATATTCAGCTTGCCGTTCGTCTTGTTCGAGTTCTTTGATAGCATAGAACTTTTCTTCGCGTGTCAATTGTTCTTCAATATGATTTTCTAATAAAGAATCATGTTCGAGAATATTCTGAACTAATTCTCGATGTTTTTCGACACAAGCTTTTAGAACAAAATCATTGGCTAATTTTTTGAATAATTCTTCATCTTGTTTTTCAACTTCATCGACTTTAAATGAATATAATTCACGTAATTCAGATTCAGTAAAATGTCGAGCTAATTGTTGAGCATCAACAACACTTTAAACAGACAAATAAAGAACAGAAAATCCTCAAAATCGAAATCTGTACCGTTGAGCCATGGCTTGTTTGTTAACTTGTCGAAAGTAGATTTTCTCTTCCATTGAACCTTTGCTTATCAATCGATAGACATACGTGGCTTTCGTTTGTCCCAAACGATACGAACGAAAAAGTGCTTGTAAATCCGAAGCTAATCAAACAAAAAAAAAACAAACAAAACTAAGTTTCAGTGAATTTTGAATCGAATTACAAGGATTCCAACTGCAATCGAAAATCACAACTCGATTGCTTCCAGTTAAATTAATTCCAATACCACCGGCCGTTGTCGAAACAATGAAAAGTCGCGAACGAATATTAACTGGATCGTTGAATTTGTCGATATAATTCGTTCGTGTCGTTATATCGGTACTACCTAAATCGAAGTCAAACGAATTTATTCGTAAAAATCAAAAGTTTTTCAACAAACCATCGATTCGAAAATAATCGATTCCAAATTTCCATCGACCATTCGGCTTGACTTTGGCATCGAAATCGTCCGCCTGTATTTTTTTGCCGCTAATGCTCGAATCCCAAAATTTGAGATATTGTTCCAAATACGACAGCGAAAACAACGAGCGACTGAACAACAAAATTTTATCTCCAATTTGCTCGCAATGATCGAATAGACTCTTGAGAAATGTTAATTTTCCACTGAGATGCAGATCGTATTCAGCTGCATCATCGAAATAGTTGAACCACCATTCTTTATGCATGGCGGTTTGACAAGGATCTTGTGTTGATGAAGTTCGATGATGTGACGACGAAGATTTCGATTTCCAATTGGTGTTATTGAAAAGAGATAAGAATTCCGATGCTGATGATGATGAGGAGGAGGATGAGTCCGAATGGTGATTTGTTTTTTCGGTTTCCTTTCGATGCTGAACGGATTTCTTTTTTGGTTTGACTTCGTCATTTGCTGTTTCATCGTCGGATAGACCCGTGATGACATCGTTGAAAAATGGATCGATGTTTTCGAGTTCATTCGCATCTTTTTTCTGTTGTTTTTTCCATCGATCGATGAAATGAGGTCGTAATAACCAAGGATGCTAAACAAATAAATAATTCGAATGATTGGTCATCAAACGAACGTTATTTACCGTCCAAATTTTCATTAAATATTGATAATCAGCAAATAATTTTGCCGTATTAAAACCAGCTGAAATGATCAATCAAGAGATTTTGTCATCAATGAATAACTAAACAAACAAACCTGTTGGATCGATGTTTTGAATTTGTAAATATTTATTATAGAGTTGTTTTTGTAAATCGCCCATGTAGATTTTAATAACGTATTCATATTTCTCCGGTAGATATTTTCGAAGAACATTGAAATCTCGACTAAATAAACCGAATAATTTCAATCGAAAGTCTGCTTTTTTTTTGTTATTCTACCGATGTGTACAATGTTTTAAACGTTCGTGCAAAGCAAAAGCTCGTCGTTTCATCAATTGTACAGCGTAGATATTCGAATCTTTATGTTGTCCAGCACGTATCGGATCGATAAATTGATTTTTAAATTCACGAAACGTCCCCACTAAACGAATTTTCATTCGACAAAATTTCGATTTTTTACCGATTTCAACTTACATAAATGTGGTTTGACGAAATGAACCATGTAGTAATATTCTTTGAGATTATTTTGCAATGGTGTTCCGGTGAGAATAATTCGTCGTTTCGTACGGATTCGACTCAAAGCTTTCGAAATTCCGGCATTGGCATTTTTGAGAACATGACCTTCATCGCAAACGATCATATCGGGACCTGGATTTGTGAGAAAAAATTGATAATCTTCGTGATTCGATAATCGTCGATAGATTTCGTAGCCCATGAGCATCACACCGCCCTTATCATTCCATTTATTCAAACGTTCCCAACGAGCTAATTTCGTTTTAAACAACGAAAATTGATGAACTTTTATCGTCGGACGAAGACCGTACAACCATTGAGAGAATTCCGCCGACCAATTCGAAATCACATTGACAGGACAGAGAATGAGACAAGTTCGAACATGAGTTAGTTCACTAAACTTGAAAACCGTATGAAGAAATGAGATTAATTGAAAGGTTTTTCCTCTACAAAGAGAAATGTGTTGTTATTTTTTTCAAACAAGACCGATAAACATACAAGCCCATGTGATGAGCGAGAATGCAGCCTGTTCCTGGATGATCTTTTTTGATTTGCTCGATGGATTCGTAGACATTTTCCCAGAGGAACAATGTGCCATCGATTTGATGTGGTTTCATTTTAGCAACTAGTTCCGTATCAACACTAATCAATGGTTTATTGGTATTTGATTCGTATTCGAAAACTAGTTGAACTTCATGTTCACTTTCTTTTTTCTTTGGTAAATCATCGAGAACGATTTCTGCGACGGGTATTTGCGATTGTCTTTGTTGAATACGTTGAACACGTTGTTTTTCATCGTCTAACGCTTGTTGTGTCATTTGTGTGAGATCTTTGTCGGTTAACATTCGTCGTTCGGTTTTCTCGATCAATGCGTGATCGTCCATTTTCTCGACATCGGTGTGATAATCTTCATCGGTTAGAATGATTTCATCGTCGTCCGATGGAGCATCGAGATTTTTCTTTGTTTTTTTGTCTTTATCTTGTTTCCGTTTGAATGTTGGAATTGGTGGACGAGGATATTTGCAGTTTTTCTCTTGTTCATCATCATCATCGGCGCTTAGAATCGAAGATGATGACGATGTCGATGGACGTCGTTTGTTTTTCATAATTATCGAACGTCGAGAATAGCTGAGATCATCATCACTATTATCCGATAGATTGTGATTGACTCGAATTGATGTTACTGGAACTTTACGTTTTCGTTTCGTTGTTGTTGTTTTGGGTTTTTCGATGAAATCCTCATCTTTATCACTCATCGAATATCTAAAGAATTGAATTGATTTTTTGAAAAGACGAACAATTATTGTTTTGACATACACTTCTGTAGCGTCACTATCACCCGATGAATCACTTTTCTTCTTGCAAGAACTTAAGTTAATCTTTTTCTTCGTAGGATTTTGTTTGGGTGGTCGACCTCGTTTTCGTGGAGATGATGATGTTGATGGTTTATCATCGGTATTTAACACGGGACACGGTTGTTTCTTCGATGGACGTCCTCGTTTGCCCATATTAACTCAAATCAATAGTAAATTTGACATGAAAATCGATGTGTGAGACAAAGTGATGTTCTCTATGAAACAAAGGTTATTCGTTCTTAGCCATCTTATTTGCTCGTTTGAATAGATGTCGTCAGATGAATTCCTCGAACAATTTATTTCGAAATAAAAACAAATCCAATAAATTTTTCACAGAAAATCTCGTATTTTTGTCAATTGAACTAAAATCTCGAGGAAAAAATCTCTTTCGCTCGTTAATTGAATGACTCATTTTACATTCGTTTCTCAATCGAACAAATCTAAATTTAGTTCATAGGAGTCAGTCGTTCTATCGAACACATTTAGCTCTCGAAATATGTCGTCGTCAACACGTTTGCTCGCTAAATTAGAAGAATCTAAGCAAAAGAAAGATTTTTACCAAGCTCATCAAATTTGTCGTACGATCTACGTTCGACTTCGTTCAACAACAGACGATGAAAATATTTTAAAGTTTCTCTTCGAATCCGCATGTTACTTTCTCGAACATAATCAATCGAATAGCGGCTACGATCTATGTAAATCTTATATTGAAATTTTAAATCGTTCGAAATTCACTGAATTAACTGACACACTCGTGCAACAAATCTGTCGTTTATATCAATTATTACGAGCATTTCCCGATGAACGAATTGAATTTACATGTAATGTTCTACGTTGGTCAACGCAAATCCCCTGCGAACAACAATCCGACGAACATTTACCAGCACTACGTACGGAATCGAATGCATCGTTTTCATCATCGATTCTCTCGACATTAACCGAATCGAATCAGCCAACAAATAAACAATCGATTTATCACAAATCGGGCCACCCGAAATTGCACGAAGCATTCGCACGAATACTTTGGGAACAAGAGAAAAATTATAAAGACAGTCGATATCATTATCTACGTTCATTTGATGGACGTTCGTTTGCAGCCATGCTAATTGAAGCGCATCAAACACTAGGATATCCATCGGAAATCGATCTATTTATTGCCCAAACTGTTTTACAATATTTATTATTACGAAATTTTCATACAGCTTATCTTGTTTTTGTTACTTATGTTGAACAACATCCGAAAATCCGACAGCCACCACCAGGACCTTTCGATCAAGTCTATCCAATGTTAAATTTTCTTTGGTTTCTTTTATTATGTTTTAAAAAAATTCTTGTTAAAACACCGACAAATACGAACAATAATACAGCTAGTGGAGAGCCCAATCATCATCATTTCGGTAAATTAGTCGAATCGAATTTTTCTATCATTCACCTTGGTTTTTATTTAGATTCTCTTCCTTCATCGGAATCTGTCCGTTGTTTTTCATCATTAGTCGATGCTTATAAACCGTCACTCGAACGAGATTCAACGTTAGTTCAGTATATCGAACGTCTTGGTTCGTTATTTTTCGGCGTTAAACAAAAGAAAACAGGAACATCATCATCGAATCCACTGGAAAATCTCATGCAATCATTGACAGCAGGCTTTTCTCGTGGAATGCAACAACCACCACAACATCATCTTCATGCAGATGCTGAGCTCGATTTCGATTAAATGCATATCAATAAACTTTAGATAACAAACTTTTCCTTTGTTGATCAGTGCTCTGTCTCTATCTCTCTCTTTTTTTTTGTTCAAAGACAAACCAACATATTCTCGTCTTGTTTTTTAGTTGCCGAAAACAAAAAAGAAAGAAAATCCATTAACTAAACTTGTATTTCATTTATCTAGATGTTAGCTATTTTAACCAAACAAACAGTAACAACGCCATTGATTAGACAATGGGCGCGTTCAGCATCGAAAATACCACCGGGAATTGTTGGGAAAAATCGACGAGTTCTACCAGCACATATGTATAAACCAAGACCGCAATGGAAAACAGGCGACATTGATCCGTATCCGAATTTTGATCTTAGTAAAATTTTAAAACCTGGCTTCGAAAATTCCGAAGAATTGAAAACGTTTGTAGTTTTGATTTCATAATTGTCTCAAAATTTCAATTCTTGTAGAGCAAATGAAACTGTTAAACGTGTATTTACTCTCGAATACGGGACTCGTGTATGTTGATTTCGATGAACTAAACTAATATGTTTTGTTTTGTTTTCAAACAGGCTGAAATTCAAGAATATTATTCGAATTATCTAGTCAAAGCTGTTCAACGTCATCCTCTCGATCAATCATCTTATGAAGTTCTCAGTAAGAATTACTAGAAAATTAGTTTATTTCCGTTTTTTTTTGTTTCCAGTTGCAAAATTAACAGCTCGTATTCGAATGCACATGAAATACGGTGATATTGATCCTCGAGTAATTATCTTGCAAAGAGCAAACAAATATTTATTGATTTTGTTTTTTTTTTGTTTCAAAGAAAATAAGTCGCCGAAAGATTGTCAGCGATTTACAAATGGTTCGTAATTATCTTTTAAATAAATTAATGCACGCCGATTACGATGTTTATGAATGGGTGAAAAAAGTCCTTCGTATTGAACATGCACCGGAAAATCCATTTGTAACACAAGTTGATTACGATGATCGAGAATTGGAACGTATGCGTTTGCAACAACAAGCATTCGATTCTGTTCAAATGAAAAAAAATGAATTAAAACAACGTTTTGCCGATGAAAAAGAGAAATTTGTGAATGAAAAACAAACATTATTAAATGACATTCAACGAGATCTACAGAATCTTCGTCTTGAAATAGCGAAATATAACGACATTCGTCAGAAACGAACGAAAACTATTGTTGAATAAATAAAGAAAAAAACGTTTAGTAATTATATTTGTTTGAAGAACGAACAGAAGATCTGTTGTCATCAATAAAAAAAAAACTTCATTTCGTTCGATATACAATTTCAATGAGAGTATTAGTTTCATTTTGTCGATAAGAAAAAAGCTGCACAATTGCAAATTGATCAGCTTGTTGTTGATGTATTTTAAGAACGCGTCTGTTTCGAGTTATATCGAGAGATTTTATCCGAGAAAACAATTAAAATATTCAACATTTGCCGGTCGATTCGAGAGGTTTTTCTATTCAATAAAAATCAAATCAAAGATTAATTCGTTTATTTGTTTTATTTTCTTCTCTAACAAGAAAAAAAACGTGAAAATTTTTCCCATAATTTTTTGCTAAGAAAATATTTATATTTATTTATTGATGTTTAATTGAAAACAAATAGTTTAACACATTTTCTTTGATTTTTTTTTGTTATTCTCGAATCGTTAATATTCTTTAAAGATTGCTTGAATCTTGTACAAATAGTCAACACATTTTGAAAAAAGCTTGAATAATTGAAAATGTTTATGATGTACTTGAATAGCGTCCACTTTTCTAACAATACTAATGGGATGAAAACGGAAGCTGTACTTAACTGTCATTCGACATGAACTGTTACGTCTTTTTTTTAGTTTTAAAATTTCTCGTTCTTTTTCTTCTTTGTTAATCAATCAAAGTGAAAATATGAACAAGAGAGAAAAAAAGAAAAAAATCTTCTCTCTCCTTTTTTTTGGTTTGACTGTTTGTATTGCATGAGTTTATACATATACGTATCTAATTAGCTGTTCAGACGGTTTAATTAGTTTTACTAAAATTTTTCGATTGAATTGATTATCGTGAGAAGTTTTTCCTTGTAGCTTTTTTGTTTCTTTTACAATGAGATAACCTTGACGGTGTCGTACACACGTCAATTGAAATGTTTGCCACGCTTTTGGCATCACATATAAACGGCAAAACCAATACATCCTTGAAAGATGTTGATGACAAGAGAAGAAAAATGAGTAAAATCTTTCACACGGTCAATATTGTTAGATCAACATTATAAATAAGAAATTTTGACAAAGAGAGAGAAAGAAAAGAATGATTTGTATACGATATTTTCAATAATAAAGAGAATTTTTTCTCAAAAATTTATTGGAAAGTACGAGTTCCCATTGTGTACATCACAAACCCGGAATAAATCATGAAAAAAAGTTTTTTTTTCCCTTTTTTAATTCTTTTTTTTTTCTTCTAAAACTCCTCCTCATTCTCATTTTTCTTCTTCTTCTTCTTTTTACCGCACTTTAACAAACTCGTCAAAGCCACAACAACAACGTTCTCGTCTTATATTTTCTCTTTTTTATTGATCGATTCGAATGTTGTTGTTGTTGACTGATGTTCGACACCAGTAGCATTTTAATTCACATATGTGCAACTTCTTTTGTATCGAAAATGAAAAAAAATCCTGTTCTCGGTGTCTCTCTCTCTCTCTCTTTTCCCCTCCGCTTTCTCTCTCTATTTAATGCGGTCGCCAGTGGTTAAAATGTTCTTTTCTGCTTGATTTGTGTGAATCGAAATTCCTTCTCTAGTTTTCTTTCTCTCGTTTTTTTTTCGATCATTCATCGTGAAACAAAAAGAATCAACACACGACTTTCCAATTGAAACATGTCGGCCAAAATCTTCCTCCGTCATTTGAACAACATGTCAACGTTCAATTTACTTCAAGATAAACTCTCGCGTCTCAATGATACATATTTAGTAAGCTATGAACTCGGGGAATTGACGTTCGAAAATAGAAGAGAAAATTTAATTAAATTTTTGCTTTTTGACATTTGCATAAGAACGAAAATGTCAGTTGAAAGGATTTCTGTTTTTCTAGTCGAACTCGATCGATACGAATGTATCTCGTTGTATTGATATTATTGAATTGAACGCACGTGTTCAACGAGAACTATTCAAACTACTCAATTTGGTCTCTGCCGAAGGTAAGGCATTGATATTCGTCTATTTTTCTTCCTCGTTAACTTTCCCTCGAAAACAACGAAAAAAAAACGAGAGCTGAAATTGAAAGAAAACAAAAAAATTCTTTCTTTTTCTGCTAACCGAAAAAAAAATCTAATAAACAACCCATGATTATATTAGACAAAACAACGGTAGCATTGCGTTCTCATCAATGCGTACAACGTATACATAATATAATCGAAAGAAACCCTCTATGTGTGTGTATGTGAGAAGCATTAGAAAGCATCAATGAAGAAGATGAAAAAATTAAAAACTAGTTTTTCTTTTTTTATTTTTTTTCTCATTTTTCTTCTGTGTTTTTAAATAACAACAACAGAATAATACAATGCTATTCAAGGACGACTTCATCGCACCTAGTGCAGCAAAAAATTTAATTTTCTTTTTCCTCTTCTTTGTTTTTTTGTTTTGTAATTGCTATCACTATGATGATTAGTATGTGAAGTAAAAGATATTTTTCAATGGTCTGAAGTATTTATTATTCTTCTTCTTCTTTTTCTTTGAAAAACACGACAAAATATTTCAATGAAGAGAAGAAACATCAATTTTCTCTTTTTAAGCTTTCTCAAAATTGATAAATTCATCATCATTTCATCTCATCTCATCTCATCTTCAATGCATTCAGCCAGAATTGACTATAACCTTTTTTTTTATTCATTTTTTCTCATCAACAATTCATAAGTTTATATATTGCAGTAGTTTCGATCAATTCTTCTTGAGTTCACTTGGCTTCTTGCATTCTCGTTATCATGATGGACAGACCGGAAGTCATGCAATCAACTATCATGTGTGTGTGTGTGCAGGCACAAGACTACTAGTCCTCCGCCTTCATTTTCTTTTCAATCTATCTGAACAAAATCGATTTGTCTCTTTTAACATCGTGCACACAGGCCAACATCTGAAACAACAGATGACACTCGAGCCGTTTTCAATGTCATGTAGACGATGATAGACAATTAGACTAATGAGCTTTTAGCTTTCTATGGAAGTGAGTCAATGAAACAGGCCTCGGCTAATATTGCCTCAAGGTATTTAAAGAAGAGAAACGGAAAGAGAAAGCGAGAGAGAGAGAGAGAAAAAATGTATGTTAGACTTAGACTTGCACGCGATCCGAAATGAATAGTAGCGTGTAGCACTATTAAACTTCATCCGATCCGAAACTCCACAGTGAATCGCACGCGTATATCATTGTGTCTGTCAGCTTTTTCTCTAGTCTTCCCTTCGAACGATTGTTAGTGCATATGCATCTTTGTGATTACTATCTTATACAAGCATTTGGGATTAGTATACAGCATGCTATTATTTTTTTTTCTCTTCTCTATCTTTTTCCATTTTCTGTCATCTATAATTAAGCAGAGGCGACAATTTTTTGTTCGATGTATATGCTCGGCATTCAGTTCAGTCTCCCCATAGTCTCTTCTTCTTTTTTTATTCGTTACTGGAACAGGAACACCCACTCATCCTCATTCTTCTTCTTTCTTTTTCTCCCTCCTTTTTATTGTCGTTCCCGTGCACATTTCCTGCCTCGGGGCTAGGCACTAGGCGTCGCCGTGTACAAAAAGTAAAAAAAAACGAGAGAGAAAACGACAACGACTGAAGTTACATTCTTTTCCGTTCGGTTTGCCGATGCCGTTTAAAATACAAACAACAGATTTTTAATCAAGAGAAAAAGAAAAACGTCGAACTATAATTTTATTCTTTGGGTTACTAAATATGTGTGCGCGTGTATAGTAGTTCTTTTCATTTCCTATCGGCATCAGCATTATCAGTAGAAAAAAAAACTCAAACGAACGAACGAAAGAGAGCTAACTGAAGCCGAGTCTCTCTCCCGTTGTGCGCGCTTTTTCATCATCATCATTTTTGAGAAACACGGGATGCGAATGACACAAAGAAGTTGCAACCGTCATTGACGATAAAAAAAAGAATGGGACAAAAAAATGAATAGAAATAATAGTCATAATAGTGATGATGGCGGGTGGCAAGAGCCTTATTCTTCTTTTTTTTCTTCTTCTTCTTCTTCTTTTTTGACATACACACATAAAACACAACCCTGACGACCGCGCTTATGTTGCCGCCCGATTGAACCGTTTTCATCTCTTCTGCTGCTGTTAGAGAAATGGCAGAATACGGTGAATATAATTATTAATAAATTTTACAATGAAGAAAAGAATTAATAATAACACATTCGTCTGCTAGATATTTTCTTTCTTTCAATTGAAGAAGTTTCATCTTCAAACAGATCTTTAATCTTCAAGTGAACTATGCAAATAGATTATAAACTGCAGAAGTAACAAAAAAAAGAAATCGATTTTCCATGCTTATGAACATCTTCTTTCTTCCATTCATTCATTTTTTCTCGTTTACGACAAGCAATTTTCTCAGACTTGAAAACGTTATTCTCTTTCCATCTTATCTTTTTTTTCTTTTTCTTGTCGTGCCGCTCGACTCTTGTCTCTCTAATTAGAACTCGCAAAGGCTCGATCGAGTTGTTTCATAGCACGAAGAAGAAAAAAAGAAGAAGAAATCTCATCAAGATTGTTCATCCAGCATGCATGATGTGTAAAAGAGGCAGACAAAGGAAAAAAATAGCGACAGAGAGAGAGAGAGAGAAGAGGCAGTCGGTCTCTCTCGTTTTTTTTCGCATCGTCGTCAAATGGAAATGCCTCTCTTCCGGAAGTCGAACTTTTTCTCTACATTTTTTTCTTTCTCTTTCTCTCTCTTCTCGTTTTTTTACTAGTCGGAGCTCGCTTTTTTTTTCTCTCGTTCACTCGCGCGGTTTGTCTGAGCGCGACAATTGGGGAAAGATGGAAACGTTCATTCTATTCTAACATCTTTTCTTTCTTCTTCTTCTTCTTTACACATACACACACATAGACATCTTGCGCGAAATGGCTGATACACTTCGTGCATTGTTTGATTTGTTCTGATTTACAAGCACCAGGTGATATCAGCTTCTGTCGGCGGGGAAAACCAACAACAACAACGATTTCGAGTTCTTTTTTTTCCTTCATATTTCCAACTTTAGGTGGTGTTTACGGCGGTGCTTCGACAATCAGAGCACGTTTATTGCCGTTTATTAATCTCGAAGCCTCTTATCTCAATGGTTTATTGAGCAACACCGGTTCGGATTTGTATCCATTGGCTTGGTGGCGTTATCCGTACGCTCATCTTCGAACCGAAGTCGAATTTCAATCGTTAGCCGACGAATACGATCGAAATCTCGGCGAATTGGAATTGGATTTACGTTATGCGAATGTTGACAATGCTCGACTCGAAGCCGAGTAAATTTCGATTTGATTTTATTCGAAAACAACAAATGAATTTGACTTCTTTCGTATGTCTAGACTCGAACAAACACGAGCTGAATTAATCGATGAACGAAGTAAAGCAACCGATGAGAAAATTCATAACGATGCCGAATTATCGAATTTACGGTTACGGTAAATATTCAAACCGTGTGCACGAAGAAAACTAAATAATTTCTGTTCTTTTTTTCTTCTAATTCTAACAGTTTGAGTGATACGGAATTTCGGCTTTCGCTTGAACGTTATAAACCACGATCGGTTATCGTCGATGGATACGAACGAGAAATTCGTCGTATCCGCGATGATATCGAAACAGCTCAAAGACGTTCACGAGCACGATCGCTCTCACCAGTTCGTAGGTAAATCAAACGAACGCATAATTCGTCTTCAATTTGCTAAATCTCACAATTCAATGCTCTTCGTTTAGTTATGTTCGATGTCGTTCATTGTCGCCGGTTCGTTCTTGTGTAACAATCACAACTTCGAACGATTCGGTTCAACAAATTCGTGAAAATACGTTGATTCAACGTTTCAATGAGTTGTACACACGCGAACGACTCAATGCCATGGATTTACTTCGAGCAGTTTCGGATGATTACGATATGAATCAACGTGTTTGCTTTAATATCATTCAAGTAAATTGAAAATTCGAAGAAATCGAGCGTGTTTTTTGAGTTGTTCATTTTGCAGGAAGCATTTGCGGTGTCGAAACGACGTTTTGTCGAATGGAAATTACGTCTTCGTTCGCAATTGGCGATTACATTGACAGGCACCGATTCACTTGAAGATGTCGTTCAAGATTATATCAACCGAAATCTCGATTATTTCGAATTGCCAAGTGTTGTTTCGGAAGTTATTGATAATTTACATCGTAATCCACGTATAAGTTTGCCACTTGGTGTGACATATTCATTGGTAAATGCATATATTCGTGAAGCATGTCGTATCGCTTGGCATATGGCTTGTCTTCCATATCCACTTGACATTGCCTTTGCTAGTGACGCTGAAGTTTTCGATGATACAAAGTAAAGATTGATTCGTATGTGAAATTCATCTCAACTAAATCTCGTTTCTGTCAGATATCGTCGTAGCTATGATTCGGAATATTCAGCTCCGCTTGTTGATCATCATATTTGGCCTGCATTGATGCAAGGAGCTAAAGTTGTTGCTAAAGTAAACGAAAAACAAATCATTATTGATCAGTTTCGAAGAACTAATTTTATTTTTTTTTGATTCAGGGCGAAGCATGTACAAAACGAGGGGCCTCATTAGTATGTATATTTGATTGAATTAATAAAATAAAATAAAAACTGTACTCGTAGAGTCGTTCACGAGCATCAAGTCCTGTTCGTAGCCGATCGATTAGTCCATCACGTCGATCTCGTGCTGTCAGTCCAGTAACATTTTCGTCGACTTATCGTAAGAGATTCTTTCTTGTTTGGATTTCTGATTTTCTAATAAACCTATTTTCGTTTCTAGGTTATTATTATTGATTTCTTCGTTGTGAATAGAAAACATACAACACAAGACTTTATTTTTTTCACTTAGATAACTAAAATTTTGCACGCGTGTTTTCTTTCTGTATAACCACTAATCATAATCGATCGTGATGAGACCTGTGTTTTGTTTGTTTCTTTTTTTTGCTGCATTCTCTTATATACGTATATTTTTCAATTGTATTTTAACAAGAAAGAGAAAACAAATAACAATTGATTGCATGCATTTCTTGCTCGCTCTAGATTTTGTTTTGCTTCTTTTTTTTTCTTCGAAATTCTATATAAATAAAATAATCAAAATATATAACAATCTCGTCATTGTCGTTTTATTCTCAATAAGGACAGTATTCAAGCATAATTTCGTCTCGAGAGTGTCAAGTTTCTTAATTAAGTTCTAACTCGATATTTGAGTGTTTATGAAAAGAAAAAAGGAATCAAATATATTATAATTATAATTACTTTTGTGCTAAATTTTAACAATAATTTGAGACTAAAAAGAAGAAATACGAGAATAATTAAAATCAATTTTTTTTAGTTGATGAAAAATCTTATGAATGACTCATGAGAGAAGAAGACTTTCGATCAATTAATTTTTATCTTTGGTTTTTCGATTGATTGCGTAGCTCATGATTTTTCAACGACCTCTGTCTGATTTCGTTGAGTGACATCTACTTAACCGTTGCTTAGTAATCTTAGTCACTACAAATCCATCGATGGCGATTCTTTTTTTTTGTTTGATTCATTCTGATTCAACGAGACGATCACAGCAATTTGAAAATGTTCGCTGCAAAGTAAATGAAATTTGAATAAATTTACCATTTAAATTTCATTCGTTCTTTTGTTGTTATTTAGCGATGCTAATAATACAAAATTTGTATTAGATCGTATAAATCAAGCTGAAAAATATCTAGGCAGCATGTGCATGCAATTCGGCAAAGTTTGCCGAAAAGAAGCGCGTTTACGTGATTGTAATGATCAATTAGTTCAAAATATGTTTGAATTCGCTGATCGAGAACGTATAAATACATCATTAAGACAAAGTCTTCAACATTACGCCAGTTATTTATCAGCTGTCGAAGATTATCGTAATACACTTGTAAGTTTAACAACAAGTCAACAAATGAAAATTCTATTTTACTCATTGGATATAGATTGTAAGAATTGAAACGCAAATCTTAGAACCACTTGCTAAATATGGAGAAATTATGAAACTTAAACGAGTAAGATCAATGAATTTCGAAAGAGTATATGTTGAATTTGTTTGTCTCGTAGCAAGCCGTACAAAAAGCGATTTCAGCTCGAGATAAAGGCGTTCAACGACAACGTAAATTACAGCAAACAACAAATCGTAATCCGGGCAATCGCGATGCTATTGTTGCCATGCAAGTCAATGCTGAATATGCACAAACTGAAGCATCACGTGCGGATAATGTTGTTCAAGATGAAATCGATAAATTCGAACAAATGAAATTAACTGATATCAAACGATATCTACAAGATTTTACTTTAATCAATCTAGCTTTTCATGCTCGAGCTATGGAAATGTATACAAATGCACATCAGCAATTGTTAAACATTGACATCGCTCATGATTTAGAAGTATGAATATATATTCAATGTTTAGTAATTCACAACATATTCTCGTTTTTGTTTGTTTTGATTAAAAGGAATTTCGTACAGCTGCACCGTTTCATCGTCTTCATCCATCTCAAAGAAGTGTCAGTGAAACAGCATTGAACAATCCGAAACGAACGACAACAGCTGGTCTTAGTAATGAATATTCAGGTTCAATGAGTGCTTTGCCTGATCATCGTCGTGATACGGAATTCGGTTCTCGATATAGTTTACCAGCTGATGCTCATGGGTATGGTGATCAACGAAAATCACAAACAACACGTGCTGGTCTTCATAATTCAAGTCCGTTACATGAACGTTCATCGAAACACGGATCAGTACCGAATGTTAACAGTAAAGGCAAAGCTGTTAAACCAAATGTTGTCGATTCATTATCATCGGAAACAAGTGATTCAGATGAAGAATAAAATTAAAACAATGAGATATTTCTTTCTTTTTCTCTTATTTGTGTGTTTCTATTTGCTTCATATTAGAATATCCTTTGTGTGTTCATTTTGTTTTGTCTGTTGTTATATTAACATTGAAATTATCTTATCATACAGCAGTTTGGGCAATAAATTAATTAAGATTTCTACTTAGAAATAAAATAAAATAAAACTAGATCATTGATCTGCACATCCTTAGATGAATATCATTATTATGTCAATTTCTGACATAAAATGAATGTCGCGCTATACCTGTTCTTTTATCATGAAAGTATAAGTGGAAAATATATTTTTTAAAATTAAATACACCGTGATTTATTTTCAGTTCATTGTTTCAATACAGAAAATGCTATTATCTATCTCACGCATCGAATCAAAGTAAAAATCACAGCGACTGCACTCTAATTATTCTATATTTTCAAATTAGTTATTTCTATTTAATGAGTATTCGTAGAAGAAAATATCGTATTTCGTTGTTAACATTTAGATCTATGTCAAGAAAAAACATCATGAGTATTTTTAACTTCAGAAGACGCTGATATGTCTCGTCTGAATTCATTTTTTCCGTACTGGATCAATTTGGGTGCATAAGCCAAGTGTATCTCTTTTTTGGAGATTTCTTGATCTATGCTATGAAATCTATAAAATCCGTTCTCAAGCGTACTTTTTCTCGTGCTATATTATCTTTTTATTTCCGCTTGTTTGTTGCGTATCACTGCCTGAATTTGAGTACACACGTAAATTTATGTAAAGATTTCTCGACTGTTTGAGTATTTATGTCCGAACGCGGTTTCAGAAGAGGTCACTATTCAGCATTGTTGTCGAATGTCTAATATTAAGCGACACATATACCGATTTGTTTCTCTATTCAGATATGATGATGATATTTATATATTCTTATTGGTTTTCTATTTTTGACATCAAAAGAATAAACAATATTTTGTAATTAAATCGATGAAGTAGATATTTCCTAATGTCAACGAAAAGAATTTTATTATTTCGATCGAAAACCGATGATGCATCATCATCATCGAGCACTGAAGATGTCTATGAAAAAGTTTGTGTTCAATGTTAATATAAAGAAAATATTCTCAAATCTCTTTGTAGTTACTACATGAGAATGGTTATCATGTAAAAACCATATCTCCTATTCAATTTCATTTTATAAATCAAGAGTCACTTGTGACGAAACTTAAAGATGATTACTACGGTCTTGTTTTTACTAGTAAACGAGCTGTTGAAGCTGTTCAACGTGTTCTTTCAGGTAGATCGATCGACAAAAACTATGAAAAATATTTAAAAAAAAACAGCAATTTGATTAGACATCGATCGACAACGATGGAAGAGAATCTACGTCGAAGGACCAGCAACAGGTGCTCTAGGTAAATGTCGTTTAGGTTTTGAAATAGATTTAATTGTATCGATGAGTTTAGCGAAGGAAGTTTTCGGTTCAACAGTCGATATTCGTGGTGCTGATTGTGGTGGAGGTGAACCATTAGCTGATTTTATTCTTCAAGATACGTTTGATATACGACAAACTCAAAGCAAAATTCATCTTCTATTTCTCTGTGCTCAAGCTCGATTAGATCTATTACCAAAGAAACTTTCAAATGACTCAAGTTGTTGTCAAATTTTCATTTTAAGAAACGATATTTATTGTTATTGTTGAAATTTAGATATTCAACTAGATGAACTTATCGTTTACGAAACAATTTCATCGAGTACTCTTGATGAAGAATTGAATGATTATATTCAAAATAATGGCGTAAATCTTCAAAATTTCCATTTTCTATTTAAAAACACCCTCATTTTAGACACCCGATATTCTCGGTTTTTTCAGTCCGAGTGGTTTTGAAAATGTACTTAAATCGAGCGAACGAATCGGTTTCAATTTAGCCAATGAAAAAATTCTCGTAAATAAAATATTTCTTTTAGTCAATACACGAGTGTTTCCTCTAGTTAATTAGTTTGGGCAAAACAACAAGTGCTACAATTCGAAATAATCTCATCTCAAAGTCCTTCAACGAACGTACATGTTTAAAACCGACACCTGACGAATTTCTTCGCGTTGTTCAAAGTTTTGATTAGATCTTTTTGTTTTTGCTTGTAAATCATTTGTTTGCTAACCTGACAAATAAAAAGTCTTTCGTTTGTTTTTTTTTTAAATAAACTCAAACATGTTCTTCCTTTGATTATCTAAAATCATCGGTAAAAATAAGTAAATACACGTAAAATCACGCGGTAGTAAGCAAAAACGAAGAAAAAACCGAGTCAAAAATAGCTCTTCAACCAATTAAAATTCGAAATGAAACGCTAGGAATGTTTTGATCAACTGATTTTCATACATCGACAATCTACGTTTGTCTCGGACTATTTTATCATTTATTTTTCACATTGATTCAAACATCAATTACTGATTTTCATGACTTTTCAAAATTATGAGTCATTGCTTCTTCCTTCATATTTGTATATATCTATCTATATATATAAATACAGGTGGTGGTTGTGTAAAATAAAAAGATTCATTTATATTCGTCGGTCCACATAAGATAAAAACGTAGTTTTATGACTCGAGATTGCGAAATGGATACATACACCTCGATATCAATGCAAATTTGTTCTTGTTGTAATCAATCTGTTTGTCGAGAACATTCTAGCGAACATGGTTATTCGATAAAATTGAAATTAAATGATTTAAATGAACAAATCGATCGAGTTTATGGCGATTTTTTCTCATCGAAAAGTCAAGAGAATTTAAAAGAAAAACATCTTGTTGAACTTAAACGATGGCGTTCGGAATCTTATGAAATTATTGATGAATTTTACGAGAAAAAAAGTCGAGAAATTAAGAATTATATTGATAAATTTCTCAATGAATACGATGAAGCTATCCTTGATTTGAAACTTAAATTAGCCGATACAATGACTTTACAACAAATAACAGATGACAATTTAACTAATCTAACAAAACGATTTGATCATTTCAAACAACAAATCGAACAAATTCCAATTGAAATCACTACCAAACCACTTCAATTCAACGAAAATCTAATTCGTATTCATTCTTCTGAAACAAATCGTCCTCAAATTTCATCACGATTCGATACTCTCGCTCGAATACCCTTAAGTTCCGAAGCGATGACCAGTAACAACGATAGTCTTCTAATTCATCAAAATTCGAACTTATATTTATACGATGATAAATTCAAAATTTTCAAAACACATCCGTGGTCATATGATTACATCAAAGATATGTGTTGGTCATCGAATTTAAATTCGTTTCTTCTTCTCACATCCGAACAAATCTATTCAGTTAAACATGATCTCAGCGAAATCAAGCAATTATCTTCAATTGAAGGTCGATGTTGGCAATCGTGTACATGCTCGGAAACATCTTTGTTTTTAACAAAAGATCATTGGCAAACATCAATCGAAGAATATTCTTTACAATCATCGATTAAACATAAGAAAACACATCAACAATTGACTAATCAAACGAATAAACAACGAATTGATTATCTCGAATATCATGAAGAAACATTGGCGTTGATTTTAAATGATCAAACGAACAAGAAAATCGTTTTCGAATTAAGATCGATTCGAAATTTTGATTGTCTTTGGTCGTATGAATACGATAGTGGATATAGTGAGAGAAAATTAGTTTGTTGTTCGTTTCGTTTACATTCATGGATTGTTATTGATTGGCAAAATGCACTGATTATTCATCTCTCGAATAATGGACAATGTCAACAAATCATTCGATATCATTCTCATATGAATTTTATTCATTTTTTTGCTCAAAAATATTTAATTTTTTCAACGAATAGTAGTTTACATGTTCATCATCAACATTGAATTGTGTGATTCAATAGAATAGTTAGATGGAAAATAAAAGAAATATCCTCGATGAAGGATTGTTGTGTTTTCTGTTCGTAGCAGACGGATTATACGTCGAATATCGAAAGTGAATATTCTGGTTTGTTTGTTCATTTAACTATCAGTCAGTCCGAGTTCGAGTGACGACTAAACGATGACAACACCACGAAAAACACAAAATATTTTTGCTCATAGTCCTTCATTGCAAATTCTCTGGTAGAAAAACGAATAAATAATTCAATTTTTCAACGGATTTCTTTAGGAAATGTGCTGGTCAAAAGCGTTTAATTACGAAAGCTTTGATTAATTCACCGAATTTGAAAAATATCTAGTAAATAACTTAACGTGTTTTGAATTCAACAAAATAAAAAATATTTTCAGCAAAGATGTTCTCAATTATGTCAATTCGACAAATCGTCGTCGTTCACCATTAGCTCTTATTCTCGACAGTCATCTTATGCTCGGCATTGTTTATGTTTACTCGAAAACAGTTATTCTATGGCATCGTTCGTTTAGTTTTTTTTTTCTTTTTTTTATTCAATTTTCTGTTTTTATTGAATAGAAGACGTCGAAAAATTGTACAAAGACGCTGTTGTTCATCGGTAATCGGAGAGAAAATTTGATGAAATCGAGAGAAAATCTTATTATTTTTTTATTTGAAATAGTTTTTTCGAATTTGATGATTCGACAAAAGTGAAATTGACACGAAAAAAAGACACAGTTCTAGCTGATGCTCAATGGCAACTCGATATCGATGAAAATCTACTACCGGACGAACGAATTCTACTCGAACGAGATTTTTCTATTGAAATTCCACGTCAATTAACTCCGCCTGCACAAATTCAACCATTGGTTCGTTCATTTTCTCCTTTGAAATATCGAAACGAACGTTATTTTGTTCTAAAGGATAATCTACCACCACTTCCGTGGGAAGTTTCGAAGCCAACACATGGCAAACGAATAACTTTATTACCTGATATTGAAGTAAAACAAAATTTCGACATTTCAAAAACGATTCCTAAGAGATTGTTTTTTCAAGGAACCAGCACCGAAATTCGATTTAATCGATGATCGTTTCGGCGAACCATTGCCGCCTCCAACAACCACAATGCCAATGGACGTTGATGAACGGTACGATCGAACGTTCTTTCGTGCTGCGTCCGAAGAACGAAGCAATGAATTACTTCGCGGTTAGACTTCGAAAAAAAAAATAACTGACAAAAAAAACAATTGATTTCGAGAAATTTTTAGCACCACGAGTTGATCGACATTTACCTACAACTGAACGATATGTTCATCCAAGTGAAGAACAAACTATTCACGAACAACGTACAACAACATCGGATTTACCACCATTACCAATGCCATTAATGGACATGACATCAATTGCATCAGATCCATTTACATCCGATGCATTAGCATTCATTACTAGTTCCATCGATACATATCCAATCTACAAGTACAACAAAAATCATTGATTTCCTTTTTGTTTATCATTGAACGTTGTTTTCTTTCTTAGCGTAAAACCATCAAAAACGATTCTACTTGGCGTTGACTGCATTGCAAGCAGTCATATTCCGTTGATATTCGTTCAAGAACCGACGGTTATCGGCGGTGATGAAGTGCCCATGAAAAGGGATACACTACCGCCATTAGATCAAGTATTTTCATGTTTTTAATTAAATCAGAAAAAAAAACATTAATTTTATTTGAAGCAAATGCCATTAAGTACAATCGTTGATGAACAAGTACCGGGTGTGGCTCCGGTAACAGACAATGAAAAGGAGTACTTTCATATTTCGAAGAAGAAACGTCATGCGTCAAATCCCTTGAATAAAAAACGTAAAAATCCACGACTCTATCAAAATATCGTTCAATTTGATTATGATTCATTGAAAACAATTGAACAAGAGGACGAAGAAGAATATGAAAAGAATAAACGAGAACAAAAACCATGGAATGTTATTGTTGGTCGAGTTAGTTTCTGCTTTGCTTTTTTTTCATCATGCACACGAATGAGAAATTTAGAATGGAACTAAACGAATGAAGAAATTATTAGAAAAAGCTAAAATTGCAATGACAACAACGGATCTCAGTGCTATTCTTGATGATATTACAAATACAGCAAAAGTTTTAATTAATCCAAGTAATCAATTTGTTTTTGTCTGACTGAAAAACGAAAACGTAAAACAAATTCTTAGATGAAACAGATGATCTCATTCAAGTACGTCGTACAGGTGAAGAATTAGCTATTCGACGTGGTCAATCAAGTAAATCTCCATGTTTAATCAGCTATTTTCCAACAGAATAATTTCGTTCTCTAGGTGGTCTTTTGCCAAAAACTGGAGCACGATCACCATCATCTATCGTACCGACAATTCAAGATGTAATCAGATTTTTTTTCTTTATAATAATTTCAAATAAATAATCTTTTAAAGCGTGTCTCGGAATTACCGGTTGGAATGGATCAAGGCGACATTCTTCCGCTATTGCCAAGTACTTTTGATGATCTTCCATTGGTTCCAACAACATCCGAACCGATGGCTGATGTTCGTCAAATTCTATCACCATTGCAATCGAAACGACGAGAACGAATTCTCTCGGCAATGTCGATTGAACCATCGCCAACTTTACAAGATAAATTAAAACAAAAAGCAACCGAAGATCTAATCAAGTTTGAGCTTGTTAATTGAAATGATCATATGTGACTTGAATTCGAGTTCTAGTGCTGCTGATGGTCGATCATTTAATCAATATGTCAAACAATCGAGTACAAATCGAGTACAAGCTGCTCGTCTTTTTGGTATTTTACTTGGTAAAATAGAGTTTCAAAAAAAAGTTGAACTATTCGAATATTCTTTTTAGTACTTTGTGGTGAAGGACGATTAAAAGCCACGCAAACAGAAGCTTATGGTGAAATAAATATTTTTCGAAATGAAGGATATCTTACATCCAAACCAATTCTATCGGATACTCATTCAGAAACAATGGAAAGTGATGATAGTCGTTTTTAATTTTCTGTTTTATCCAAAATAATAATAGTGAATTGTATATAGAACAAAAATGAAAACATTCTAGATTTAATTGAACACATTGTATCGTATTGTTTCTTTTATGCTAAAATAAATTATGAAATTACCATTGAAAAACAAGGCAAAGAACTTATGATTTTTTTCAACTGTACTTTAAAGCGTGGGTATTCAAGTACTCTTCTCTTCAAAACTACTTCGAATACATGATAGATGAAAACTAGAGAGTAAAATCTATCATAAAAGCATCATTTTAATAAATAATTTTGTTTTTCTCTCCTTGTATGATGTTTTTCATTGATCCGTAGGTTTTCAATTCAAGCAGAAAAAGAGCATTTGAAGCTCATTAAATTTTAATTACGCATTTTCCATTTTTTCATCATGTTAAGCCTATTTGCGACAACTTTGTTGAAAGCCGAGACGTAGATAAATGTTTCCGAATTCGGACAATTAGAAAATTATCTTCAGAAATTCCTGTTAAGATGATTATGAATATCGTTTTCTCAAAAGTACGTTGAAAAGCAAATGCAAACGGTTACGCAATCGAGAACTTCGTAGAAAAAGAAAAAGAAAACCATTTGAAGAGACTTTTCTCTGGCATTGAAATCTGATTAAAAACAGACGTTTCCTATTTCTATCAGCTGAAAACCATCGAGAATGTTCAACGAAGAAGATTTCCCTTCTTTTGTCCCGGAATGAAGGATTAACGTCAAACAATGTCTTATGTAAAAATAGAACATATTACCTGAAGTTCTGATGTTTTCATTTTTTAATTCGAACTATTTTTAAACATAAAATTGTTATTTAAACCAAATTTAGAATCGATAAAATGTGTCCTGTAGACGACAGTTTAGTCTTGTCAATACAAAATGTGGCGAAAATTAAGAGAAACAGCATGTCACTTTTTTTTCATTTCCTTAATGACTATATTCTTAAACGATTGAGTTTTAATAAAGAAGTACTATGTTAAATTAGGATCGACTAGCCTTTTAACTTGTTGTTGTTGTTGTTGTTGTTTTTTTATCTTGCTAATGGATTTTAACTAACAAAAAGGAAAAGTACATTGAACTCAGACAGTTTGTTTGCGTTTGGAAATGATGATATTAAATAGAACTTAGTGCCACCCGCTGGGTTGTCAAAAATAAGAACATGCTTATATTCATTTATAAAATTAATTTTTCAAGGTATATGTTTTGTAACATACTTCCATTAACAGTTTCCTGATGAGTTATTTGCACATGACACATCTCTATTATTCTCTCTTTCTTCGTCTGTTTTTTTTCTCGTCAAAGAGAAAACTAAGACGTAGACAAAGTAGCTAAAATCAAGAGAATAAGAGAATTTCTTTTTTTTCTCTTCTCTTTTTTTTTCTATAGTTGAGAATATTCGCCCAGAAGAAAAAAAAACTTAGATTTTCCATCTTATCATTTCTTTTTTCTTTTAGTTTTTTTTATTCTCGTCTCATATAAAAAGTTATTTGAGTTTTGTGTTTTCTTTCACATTACCTCGATTATCTTCATGTCTCAATCTTGTGGCATCATGGCATCTTATAAACATACTGGTAATCTTGATCTATCCGATGAACAATACGATCAATACGATCAATATGACAATTCATTGAACGATCTCGCTGATCGAATCAATTCGTTGAATGATCGTTTAACAACAACAAATCTCGAACAACTAATGAGTGAATCTCGACAAAAATTAGACAAATGGCGTTCAAATTGTTATGATCTTATCGATCGATATTACGAACAAAAATGTCGAGAATTCGATCGATATGTTGCCGAAATTGTTGATAAACAACGTAAAGAAATCAATCGTTTACGTTCGAATATTGCTACTCTCATACATAAACAAGATATTCTACATAAAGATTTTGAATACATTCAAACAATAACTTGTCAAGTTGAACAAGAAATCAATGAAATCAAAGAAAAATATCTTCAAATTCGAACGACTAATATCGATATTTCAGAAAAAGCAATTGAAATCTATCAAATCAATGATATTTACAATCTACCAATTGTTAAACCGCCATTTAAAACCATCGAATATCTCGATGATAGTTCGAAGATCTTATGTGCCAATGATTCCTATCTATTAGTTCATCACAATTCGAATCTATGTTTATTAGATAAACAATTAAATATAATTCGTGAGAAATCTTGGACAAACGGTTGGATTATGGACATATGTTGGTCATCGACATTGGCACGTTTTCTTGTTCTCACGAGAAATTATTTATTTCTTGTCGATGAAACAACAATGTCAATGATACGTGTACAAAAAATACCGAAACTATCTTGGTGGTCATGTACTTGTTCGGAAACAGCATTGTATTTAACAACAAAAGATTGGTCATCGAATATCTATCAATTCACTCTATGGCCATCGATTCAACTTTTGAAACGATTTCAATCACCACAAACATGTCATCAAGATGAAGCAATCAATGATATTATCTATAATAAAGATAGATTAGCATTGATGATCTACAATCGTTCAACAAAAAGTAAAACAATGGAATTACGTTTAGCAACAACATTAGAACGACTCTGGTCGATTGATCTCGATATTGATTATGATTCACGAGCTATACGTTGTTGTTTATTGAATCATGATGAATGGTTAGTTGTCGATTGGAATACATCAAATATGTTTCATATTTCAAATGATGGAAAATTGAAATTTACATGCGATTATAATCCGTCACCTTCGTGTGCAGCAATGCTTGGTGCAAATCTATTAGCTATTTCGACTTCGGATGGAATTAATTTACATAAACTCTAGATTAAATAAATTGACAAGACAAAAGAATTTGTTTTTTGATCCGATAATTAATTTTGCAATATATTGTCGTTCTCTTTTTTTCTCTTTGTGTTTCTTCGCAAATTGAACTTATTTAATTAATTAATACTGTTTTATCTAGTTGAATTCGTCTTTGAAGGAGAAAATCAAAGATTTTAATGAGCCCAATAGTAGTAGAGGCTTGCTCATGATAAATGTCGTCGATAAAATTACGAAATGTGTTTTACTCAATGTCTATTATTTAAATTAGAAATGACGGAGTAAAAAGAAAATGAAAAATTTACTTATTTCATCTCTTTAATTTGTTTCCGATGGAATGGAAAAATATTTTTTTAATGACTGAACCTGTTTACCTTTTAACATAAATAAATAATCGATAGTCATTCGGTTCCTAATTCAAAATCTTATCAAATTATATTTTCGTTCGACTTTTGTTTTCAGACGAGAATTTCAAAAGTTATTTTGCAGTGCATTGTAAATGTCAAAAGACTCCCGTTGACAGATAAATCAAGTTTAATTGATAGGTGACGAACCAAGCAGAAAATGAATGTGCTTTATTAATATTCATAACTAAAAATTTTTGTTTTTTTAACGAATCACAGGAGCAAAGGAACATTTAATTTGACATGCTGCGTAATTAATAACAATGAACATTACGTTTTTTTTTGTCAGTATACTCTTTTTCAAAAGAAGTCATTTAGTTCAAGAAAGCATGTATCAAACTAGAAGAGACAGAAAATATGTCATATTTTTTACTTATTAAATTAAGAGGAAAAATCTTCTATTCAACAGGGAATTTTGAAATCAATATGCGATAGAAAATTATCCGACGCGTGGAATGAAATGTCATTGAAAAGTTTTTTACTTAATTATTCAAAAATGTCGAATAATCTCTAAAGTCTTTAAAAAAAAAGTCCGGAAGTATTATGAGTGCATAACATGCAGATTGGCATCAAACAGTGTGTTACGTTCTTCATTTTTTTTCTATTTCGAACAAAAACGGAGCAAGAGTCACACATAAAAACAGTTCCATTCGTTCATGAACATGTTTTCAACAAAATAATTTATTAATAAATATTTTCATATGATAGACAAATTGTTTGTTTTATTCATTCAGTGAATACGATTGTTTTTGTTACATATTAAACGACATTGTTGAGTCATATTCAATAAAATCACTTTCATTTCTGTTCGATATAATTGTGAAACTAAAACGTATAAATAAAACGATGTAAATGGACAAACAAAACGTAACATATCGGTAATATAAGCAAGAAGCGTTGAATTTGTTTCATGTTCATAAAATGAACCTGTTGTCGCATGTTGATTAATGACAAGATACAAACGAACAATCGTATATGGTGTACTGGATATGACATAAGCAAAAACTTGTACAAATGATAAGCCTAAGATTTGTTCGTTTTTTCTTTCTGCACCTTCGTAATGTAACGGCAGATAATTAGGTTCAACAGTAAGACTACGTATTTGTCGACGACGTGTTCGTAGTTTCAAATTATGAAATATTAAAAAGCTAAAAATAATCATTAGAATAGGTGGTATAAGTCCTATCATGATGATACTATAGATTGTATTATAAATAGCAATTGCATCTCTATAAACACAATTGCCATGAAATTCGAAAATTGCAATTGGTATATGAAGAGGAATCAAAAACCAGAGGAGAATTACAATTGGAATGACATAATATCGAGCTATATGAACTTTACACAACTTTCGGAGATAAGCATTCGTAGAACAAAGTGCATATCGATCGATACATGCTATAAGAATTGAAAAACGAGAGATTTGTAAAAATACATTCATTAGATAAATCTGAATTTTACAATAGATTGTAACTGGTTTCCATAATTTTCTTTCCATATGTATAATAGGTATAATACCAATATTTAATGCTAATAGATTACTTACTGAAGAAACTAATAAATCTATAGAATGAATAAATATTTTAATATTTCTTTATTTTTTTTTGTTATCGAATTATATGAACTTACAATTATTACAAGATGTATTTCTTAGTTTTCGTCGAACGAAAAGTATTAAATTCAGAACATTTCCAATATTTCCACAGATTAACATAAATGTATAAACGTAATTTATCAAAATATGTTTGATTGATTCTACTTGTTCGATTGTTGAATTCATAGACGTACAGGTACTTGTCTCTAGAAATTCACAATGTCTAACTAACTCAATGCAAAAATCGATTTTACTCAAGACAAAAACAAAACTACTAAAAACTCATTCAAGCATTTAATACGATCTATTCTTCGTGAAGGAAATCCTACCGACATTTGTCGACAATGAAAAAAGATTAGCTTCTACATGTTTCTCGATTAAAAACGTTTTCTCTACAATTTTGATTAATAGTTACTTTACTCCAGAGTGCTATCATTTCAATCATATCTTTGTTATTATATGTCACGATAGAAGAAACGCAGAACCTTTGCCCTCAGATCTCTGAACTAAATGATGGAGCGACGATCTAATCATATTATCTTTGATTCAATCAAATCGAATTTCTTGTTTATTTATTTTTGTTTAAACTATACAGATACAACAAATGTAAAGAAAAAAAAGAGAGAGTTCACTTGTTTTCTGGTGTTAATTTCAATGGTTGAATACATTGAACTAAATGTTTGACAGTAACCTCGATCATTGATTGAATTTCTTCGTCATCACAACTAACATCCTATTCACAACAGAAAACAATGTTATTATCAATGGAACCTATTCAATATTAAAATTTACATATGTTTCAAGATCGATCGTTGCTGTTTTATCATCGACATTGACAATCAATTGTTTTTGATCTTCTGACATTGATACCATAGTTGAACCATACATTTCTTTTAATGTTTCTTGTAAGCATTTCAGGATATGTTTTTTATCAACTTGAATTGGCGTGTCTGAAATCAAGTAAAACAATGAAAAATCAGTAGAAAGAGATTATTTTGAATACGTACCAGTACTTCCTGGACAATCTCCTGATTCTGTTTTAAGAATAACTGTGACAACAGCATCAGCATAAACATCATTAACTCGACTTGATTCCCACTGCATCAATAGAATATACAATTTAATTCATCTTTCATGAAGTGTAAATACTTACTTCGAGTACAAGCATTTTACTTTCAAGAAAGATATTAATTGCTCCAAAAACTCGAATACCTGGTCTTTGTTTATCACCGACCTGTTCGAGTTCACCAGCTACTTGAGATAAATTTAGAACCAACGATCGTTTGAAGCTTTATATCAAAGAAAAGACAAAACAAAAGAGTTTTTTTCTTGTTTTAAGAAATAAATATCCTACATACCTCGGAGCAGCAGTAAATGGAATGCCTAGATGTTGAGTTACAGTGGATCGTGTTAAGGTTGTATAATCTAAAACATAGAAACTATTTTCAAATGAGAAACTGCGTTAAAAAGAAAACAACTTTGTAAATCTTCAGGTGCCATCATATGTAATTTAAAGTTTCTTCTAACGAGAATTCCACTAAGAATATTTCCTTCGGCTGGTTTTTCAGCTGCCAATTGTCCAACAACTTTTGTTGTTTTTTCACCCCGAAAACGTAATTCAACTGATTGCGTATTCTTCGGTGTATAAACCAATAGTTTACATTCAGGATCATCTTCGAATTTTCGGATTAAATGTAAACGCAATCGATTCATTTCCGTGCTTTCGCCATGAACAAGAATCTATTTTCGATAACGAGAAAACTAAAAATAAATGATAAAATCGAATCGATTTACCACATGAGGTGGTCGAAGTTCACGAATAAAATCTGTTGTCTGATTGCAATCAGTATGTGCAGAAAATGAAATATAATCAACTGAACATTTCAATGGTAATTTTTGGCCACTCATTGTTGTAATTTCTTCAGGCTCATTTAAGATCATCTAAACCAAAAAAAACAGATTTCTCAAAGTGAATTATTTAAAATGTCTACTTTTGCTAAAGTTCCTTCAACACTGTATCCAGCGATGATCACGCCATTCCGTTTGTCTGTACACCAACATTCGAACAATTCTCGACTCAATCCACTTTGCATCATTCCAGGACTCGCAAGAACAACACAAGGCCCAATATCATCGAAATCATCGATTGTCTTCAAACTAGCAATATGTTTGAATTTAAATGGATTCGAAACAGCACTTTGTCTACGAATTTTATCGTTCATTGCATCGATATAAGTCTGATAAACAGACATGCATCGTTTAGCTAATGATGAAGCATAATAAATCGGAAAATCATGTAATTCAGGATGTGATGCCCAATATTCATCTGAATGGCAAATGATATTTACAAATGATTTTGTTTTTATTCGTTTGTTACCGAGAATAAGAAGAAGTTCTTGAGCACGACCAAGTGCAAATACAGGAATGAGACAACGACCTCCACGTGTAACAATATCATGCACAAGGCGAGTAAAACGATTTTCACGTTGTTCACGTGGCTCGTGAACATGAACACCATAGGTTGCTTCCTAAACAATCATTTAACTTCTTTCTCTTCCTTGAACTGTCTTACTGTGATGAGAACATCAGGTCGAAGATTTGGCACTTCAGCTGCCATTAAATGTCGATCTTCTTGTCGTGAAAAATCTCCTGTATATAAAATCTTCAAATAGAAAATTAATACAATCAAATGAATTTTTCTCTTAATTAAATTACTTTAACTCCAGCGATTTCAATCATAAACATAGCTGCGCCCAACACATGTCCAGCATGATAACACCAAAATTTAACTCCATTTACCTCAGTTTCCTATCAAATCAATTATTAATTCCATAACAATGAAAGGAGATCTCTCACTTGATGAAAATTAACTGTTTCTATTCTTGACATACTTGCTGTTAATTCATTTTCAGTATAAAGCATTTCTTCGGTACTCGAATTACTTTAAATAAACAAAATTCAATCAAATAAATGAAACAATCACGAAGTCCGTACCTAACACGAATACAATCAGAGAGAAGCCATTTATAAATAGCTTTTGTTGCATGTGTCATAAAACATCGACCTTTGAAATTTGTCTTATTTAGAAACCAGGGCAAAGCGCCACAATGATCAAGATGAAAACTAAAATATTCAAGTCAGTTGATTCAATTTAAGTTAACAAATGACAATCAACTAACTGGCTAATTAGTAATAGATCGAGTTCTTCAGGATCAATATTATCGATAAATGGGAGTGCAGCTCGACCAGATAGACCAGGATGAATTCCAAAATCAAGCTAAATAATATTTCGATTAAAAATAAATGGTGAATGTTGAAAACTTACTAGGATCTTTTTTCCTTTAAATTCTAAGTAAATACACGATCGTCCGACTTCTTGTCCAGCTCCTCTATTCGATTAGAAAACGGAAAACGATGATGTTCGAGAGAGAATTTTATTTGGCTTACAATGGTCGAATGATTAATTTATCACTTTCATCATTTATTGAGTCTTTTCTCTTATTCGAATTCGAATTCGAAGCCATTTTAAGTCAGAGAATAGCAACGAAAATCTGTTGTTTTCTTTATCTTTTATTCAATCGATAGAAAAAAAAGACGAAATACAAATAAAATTATCTAAAACGAGACAAAACAATAATCCTCTTGTCTGTTTTTTTGATTTGTTTGTCTTTTGGTTTATCACATAAAGCGTGACTAGATTTTGACTTGAAAAAGATCAAAGAAAAAGAACGGAACTAATCTGCTTTTCGACGAGTACCATTTTTTCGTGGTGATTTCGTTTCTGTTGATGTTTCTGATTTGTTTTCATTTGCTAATCGTTGTTTACGACGTTTAGCATCGTTACTCTTAGTAACATATTCGTGAATGAAAAAGTTCGTGAATAAAATCAACATGATAATCATATAACCGTTTAACATCAATTGTCCCCTAAAATCAATCAATTCAAATATCGAAATGAGAATATCAAGTTGTTTTCATTTACCATTGTGGATAATCACAACCACGTAAAAAGCCAGTGAATGTATGTGTGAAAATGAGCATAAATTGAGTCTAAAAAATTCGAAATTTATATTAAAAAACACAGTGGAAAAGAATGTGATCTTACAAGTTGGAACATGGTAATATATTTTTTCCACCAAAGTTTTTCACGTAATGCTGGAATGACTGATAAACCATAATATCCATACATAAAAACATGTACTGTCGAATTTAAAACTGGTCCAAACCAAGCTTGTCCACCCTAAATTACAACAATTGAATAGACAAGAATAAATATCATCGGTGGAAAGACATACGGGAATCCATGTCATAACAATCCACCAGATAATAAGCATTGTCGAATGATGGAAAACATGAAGAAATGTGATTTGAGTAAAACGCTTTCTTACAACCATAAAGACTGTGTCCATAAATTCGATGGCTTTAGAAAAGTAATAAAACCATAATGCATTAACAACTTTCATTTCATTTTCATCTCGAGAAACATTCAATCGAGCACAAAGTAGATTATATCCACTTCGATAAACACCAACGACAAGCTAAAATACGATGACAAATGATTGAGAACTTAAAGTATTATTTGAAAACGAACCTCTTCAACCATATAAGCCGATAAAACGACCAAAGCCATGTTGTAAATAAATAAAATCCATGATGGAATATGAATTGCTTCACGATTTTTCATAAAACGTGGACCAAAAGTGACGACGAAGAGATAGATAAGTGCTAATGTAACAGCAGGTACGGGATCACTCCATAAGAAAAACCAATCTTTTGTTCGAGGATCAGCATGTTTCAAAGCAGATTTATATAAAGGAAATTGTTCTTTTAGCCATTCATTTAACCAAGTCATTGCTAAGCAATTGTAAGTCGATGTAGTTTTACTGCTACAAAGTTTCTATCTAAAATCGCATGATATTGTTAAAATTTTAAAAAAAACAAACACATCCTCACACACAGACAAAAACATTAATAGTATTATGTATATATAGAGCACAAAGAATAAATACAAATATTGTTTTTCTTTTGATTTGATAATAAATGGTTAAACTGATTGTTATCGTCATCAGAGGCCGCTATATGCCACTCACATTTTCTTTTTTTTTGTTTCGTTTCTTTTCCATATTGTGACGGCATATATCGATGGCTAATTTTCGCTTTTAGTTTTATATCTTTAACATATTTCATCACTCTCCATCAGCGTGTAAACCTTACTATCAACATCAAACGGCATAGATAAAAAAACACGCTTGTTCGCGAATTGTTATCAATCATAAGCAGCAAAATTAAAACTAAAATTACTTGATTTGATCGCAAAAATCGTTTCTCATAACCCCATGGAGATGCTTTGGTTCATTATAGATAGAATCCTAACTTCGAAATCTGAGATGGAAGATCGAGTTCAAAGAGTTATTACTAGACAGAACGATCTACATAGATAGTGTTTTCATCTTCTTCTTATAGAATCATTTTAATCGAATCAACGCGTCAAACACAAGTGATGCTATGTACAGTTCGCTCAAGTTTGTGCAATATGATGAATGAGATATGAAAAAATAGAGGAAGTGTTACGGCAAGAAATGGCGATATTAATAAAAAAAAATTAGAATTTTTATGGTTTTCACCCACGCGGGGACTCGAACCCCGACTCTTCGGATGACTCTTTTTTCGCAAGAAATATAGGAGTCCGATGCCTTAATCCATTAGGCCACGCGGGCGTATCTCTCTTCGACGTTCAATCTTATAATCAAACAATACACTCTGTAAACGGGAAAAATGATGAGCGATTACCTTATATCTGAAAAGCATGAAAGACGAGATTCAACAAAAATCTAGTCATTTATTTAAAATGAAAAAGAAGAATAAATTCCACTTATTTTACTAATAAAAATTTAAAATAAATGAATGTGAAATTGGTCTGAATCAAACTGATGCTCATTGTGAGTTAGTTGAAGCTTGATGAACAAGCAACGCTAAACTAAAGAGATTAGCAGCTAATGATTTTTAATTGTAGAAAATTTATTCTACCTGATAGATTAGAGAAAACAAAAGCAACAATTTGAGGAGAAGTGTACAAGAATTCTATACAATTACTTCTAACGAGTTTTGATTTTCTACTTTTACTACTCACTGTATGATAATTGTCATTTCATTTTCTTTTTTCTTCACTGTTGTGTATGTGTCTCAGCTTTTTAAAATTTTGTTCTATCTTTCTTCGAATTAAGTGTATATGTATGTATCTCAATCTCAATTGATGAATCTCACGTTCTCACAATCACATACGCCCAATGTACCAATTCATCCGCGATTATGAATAACCTAAAGAAAAGACCTCAGTATCGTGACGATGTACGCATCCGTATCAAGTCAAAAGAAACGAGAGAGTCAGGATCAGCATACATTGTTAAACCTGAAATAATATTCTATCATACTTCTTTCACTCGGGCCTGTTTCGATACTAAATTATTGTTATACCTATCAATTCTCATTATTAGCAACTTCAATACAGTAGAGTACATATTTACAATACCGAAAATCTACGATAACCGGTGCTGTAACATACGAAAATATACCTTTACTTGCCAATGCGTTTCAACATACCAACGACGTTACGAATCACGACTTTTCAGGCACTCAATATACTTTCCCACAAGCAACAATATCGCTTGTATTTTTCAACAATCTCTCGGCCATTAAAATAGCTGCATGCAGTTGAGACAATAACCAATATATACCACGAAATTCTCCCATGCTTATCAACTATCAAACATAACACACCTGATTTTCCTCTTTATTTTGCAAGCTAATTCATCTGACAAAGTTCTATTGTATTAAGAGTAAATTTCTGATACTACACTTTTGAATTTGATAACACTGCTATCATTATCAGTTTCGATTTCCATTACGCTATCTCTCAATGTGAACATCCTATTTATTTCATAAAAAGCTATTGTTCTCATAGAAAAGAGCAAAGTTTATTATAAAGAGATACACAAACCAGTTCTGGCTTCCATCATGTCACGCAAATAATTCTTGTTTTCATTACCAATATCGTTAGATCGAAGATCAAGTTGTGTAAGTGTCTAAGGAGAGATCGAGTAGTGATATCTGATATAAATCACAGAGACGTTGTAAAGTTACTGTGTTCTGTTGTAATGCTTGAGCAAGATGTTGAGCACCTTCATCTTCAATCGAGTTATCCCAAAGGCCGAGTTGTGTAAGTGTCTACAAGGAGAGATCGAGTAATGATATCGGATATCAATGAAAGAGTAGTTGTAAAATTACTGTATTGTGTTGCAATGCTTGAGCCAGATGTCGAGCACCTTCAGCTGCAATCGAGTTCCCGGAAAGGTCGAGCTGTGTAAGTGTCTAAGGCGAAATCAAGTAGTGATATCTAATATCAATGAAAGAGTTGTTGTAAAGTTACTGTGTTATGTTGTAATACTTGAGCAAGATGTCGAGCACCTTCAGGTCCAATCGAGTTCCCGGAAAGGCCGAGCTGTGTAAGTGTCTAAGGAGAGATCGAGTAGTAATATCTGATATAAATGGAAGAGTAGCTGTAACATTACTGTGTTCTGTTGTAATGCTTGAGCAAGATGTCGAGCACCTTCAGCTTTAATCGAATTATCCGAAAGGTTGAGTTGTGTAAGTGTCTAAGAAGAGATGGAGTAGTAATATTTGATATAAATGGAAGAGTTGTTGTAAAGTTACTGTGTTCTGTTGTAATGCTTGAGCAAGATGTCGAGCACCTTCAGGTCCAATCGAGTTAAATGAAACGTCGAGCTGTGTAAGTGTCTATGGAGAGATCAATTAGTGATATCTGATATAAATGGAAGAGTAGCTGTAACATTACTGTATTGTGTTGTAATGCTTGAGCCAGATGTTGAGCACCTTCATCTCCAATCGAGTTAAATCGAAGGTCAAGTTGTGTAAGTGTCTAAGGAGAGATCAAGTAGTGATATCTGATATAAATGGAAGAGTTGTTGTAAAGTTACTATGTTATGCTGTAATGCTTGAGCAAGACGTTCAGCATCTTCATGTTCAAGGTTGTTGTTCGAAAGGTCGAGTTTTGTAAGTGTCTGTTGAGAAATATAGGTGATTTGTAAGAAAATTTTGCTCGGAGATAGTTGCTCGTGTGAACGCATGGAAAGAGAATAATTCATGAGAATGAAGCGTTTGGATATAGTGTAGGAAATTAATAATGTTGTGCACTTACTCGAAATCTGTGGTACGAAGTTTGGATTGCATTTAACCGTTGGGAAATGTTGCTAGCAGAGATAAATAAATGTTTGTCGTCTAAGTGGTCGAATATTCGGTAGGCAATGTCCAGTGGTAATGTATGTAACGATACAGTCATTATTGTGCGATATTGATTTTGTTGAGTTTTTATCTGAAAAGATGATTTTGTCATGAAAGGAAAACATAGGTTTTATCAAAGTCGACTGCTGTTTATGAATTTCGGAGGTTTGAAAGTTGTGTCCAATGCCGATTGATATTTATCTCGATGTAGTACCTGTTTGCTAGAGGATGCATTGTCTATGAATGGAGGTTATTGAAGTCACTTCGTGGATGTATGTTGGTAGAGATGAAGTTATGTACTTAGTTGAATGAGTTAAATATTTTTATCACTCTAGCTGATTTAGTTTCTATGTAAATATTATAGTATAGGAAGTACTTTGAGTGTGAGAACTCACTGAGTTGAGCGACTATTAAAAGTGGTATCAAAGGGAAAAAAGCAGATCGTATTGAATCTCTTTGATCCTCTTGGTTTTCTTGGATTCTTTTCGATCTTTTTGGAACCCATCGGTCCGTTTTGCCGTAAATAGAGAGGCTTAAAAGGTCCAATAGAATCGAACATAATCCATGGGATCCGCAAGAATCGAAGATCTGATTTTCCCTCTAAAGTAATATAGTAGGTGGAGATGAGTATATGGATTTATTCTTTTAGTTGAAGGAAGTTTCTACAGCTCGACGTTTTGAAGTTGGACAAATAAAAATATTTTTTTGCTGAAAGGTAAATAATAATGTATTTTGGGATGGTGAAGTGTTGCTGAGAGGCGCATGTTTGGTAAGAGAGATGATGAAATGTGAATGTTATCAGTCACAATGATAAGAGATTCTCAGTTCGACAAAAGACAAGCAATGTCCTATCATTGGTCAATATCCGACGAACGCGTTTTTTCTATTTTGCATCTTGAATAAAATATTAAATAAATATATATAAGACTGAAATAGGAAGCAGATATTTAGTTAGGATTATTTCGTCTGTAAGATAGTTAGAGAACATCAACTGGATAAACACTAATTATGTAGAAAGCTCATTTTTTTTCTCTATAAACTTCTCTAGATTGGTATCATTGAAAAATCCAATGTTTACTGGAGTTGTGCATTACTTGTGTTCGGAACGATGATGCTGTTTGGTAACTACTGTGTCTTACATGATTCGAATTAAATGATTTAGTGGAACGTTCTGAGAAGAAAAATCACGAATACTAATAACAATATAAATTCTCAATTACAATAAATCTTGCCGTTAATCACATCGAATCTTTTTCAGAGTGAGGGTGAGGGTGTTGAGATAAAATCAAAAATAGATCCTCGATTTTTAGTTCATTACTCATTCGATATTTTTGAATATTTATCGTTCGCAATTACGATGATTTGCCAAGACGATTGAGAAGAGTAAATGGTTCATTTGGTTAAAGAATAAGAATTTCTACGGAAAATAATTGATCTATAGTAAAATCACGATTCATAAGTTGAAATAAAAGTTCATTGTCCATATTTAATATGCGTATTCGTGTCATCCAAGTAAACCAAGTTATTGTTGCATCAACATATCCAACAGCTTAAGAAACAGATAAATAGCTATGAAGTATTGAAATTTCAGTCGCATATACCTGTTTCAATTCAAAATGCAAAATCTTTCGTTTTCTTCATATGAATGAATAACAATGTGATCGTAGAGATGAGATAAAGAATTCCAAACACGATTTAAATCATTTCTCTTATCTCATGATTAATTTAGTTAAATTACAACATGAATATCTATTCCAACGAAACTAAAGAGTCATCATATGAGTAGAAAGATATCTACCAAATGTTGTTAATTTCGGAAGAAACGCCTTCATCCTCTCATCGAATGTTTTCTCTTATTCGAATTCGAATTCGAAGCCATTTTAAGTCAGAGAATAACAACGAAAAATGTCTCGTTTTGTTTTCTTCATCTTTTATTTAATCGATAGAAGAAAAAAGATGAAATACAAATAAAATTATCTAAAACGAGACAAAGCAATAATCTTCTTGTTGTTTTTTTGATTTGTTTGTTTTTTGGTTTATCACATAAAACGTGACTAGACTTTGATTTGAAAAGGATGAAATGTAGAATCAAAAGCTAAATAATTGAATTGCAAATCTCATCGATGCGATTAGTCTGCTTTTCGACGAGTACCATTTTTTCGTGGTGATTTCGTTTCTGTTGATGTTTCTGATTTGTTTTCATTTGCTAATCGTTGTTTACGACGTTTAGCATCGTTACTCTTAGTAACATATTCGTGAATGAAAAAGTTCGTGAATAAAATCAACATGATAATCATATAACCGTTTAACATCAATTGTCCCCTAAAATCAATCAATTCAAATATCGAAATGAGAATATCAAGTTGTTTTCATTTACCATTGTGGATAATCACAACCACGTAAAAAGCCAGTGAATGTATGTGTGAAAATGAGCATAAATTGAGTCTAAAAAATTCGAAATTTATATTAAAAAACACAGTGGAAAAGAATGTGATCTTACAAGTTGGAACATGGTAATATATTTTTTCCACCAAAGTTTTTCACGTAATGCTGGAATGACTGATAAACCATAATATCCATACATAAAAACATGTACTGTCGAATTTAAAACTGGTCCAAACCAAGCTTGTCCACCCTAAATTACAACAATTGAATAGACAAGAATAAATATCATCGGTGGAAAGACATACGGGAATCCATGTCATAACAATCCACCAGATAATAAGCATTGTCGAATGATGGAAAACATGAAGAAATGTGATTTGAGTAAAACGCTTTCTTACAACCATAAAGACTGTGTCCATAAATTCGATGGCTTTAGAAAAGTAATAAAACCATAATGCATTAACAACTTTCATTTCATTTTCATCTCGAGAAACATTCAATCGAGCACAAAGTAGATTATATCCACTTCGATAAACACCAACGACAAGCTAAAATACGATGACAAATGATTGAGAACTTAAAGTATTATTTGAAAACGAACCTCTTCAACCATATAAGCCGATAAAACGACCAAAGCCATGTTGTAAATAAATAAAATCCATGATGGAATATGAATTGCTTCACGATTTTTCATAAAACGTGGACCAAAAGTGACGACGAAGAGATAGATAAGTGCTAATGTAACAGCAGGTACGGGATCACTCCATAAGAAAAACCAATCTTTTGTTCGAGGATCAGCATGTTTCAAAGCAGATTTATATAAAGGAAATTGTTCTTTTAGCCATTCATTTAACCAAGTCATTGCTAAGCAATTGTAAGTCGATGTAGTTTTACTGCTACAAAGTTTCTATCTAAAATCGCATGATACTGTTAAAATTCGAAAACAAACACACAAACAAAAGCATTAATATTATTCCGTATACATAAAACATAAAACAAAGAATACTAGTCTTGTTTTTCTTTTGATTTCAAAATAAAATAATGAGTGAAGTTTAAATTTCTTATTGAGAAAAACCATCGGTCTCCATGATAAGCGAATCTGGTAATGTGAAACAATCGTCAGCAGATATTCCACTAGAAAAATGAAATCATAAATAAAAATAAAATGTTCGAAAAATCGAACCTTATTTCAAGATCATATTCATCCATATGAGTTATAACCTCATCGTACAACATTAAACAGATATTATTCGAATTGATATTCGATAATTGAGCGTTGTTTTTCAAATATTCGTAAACGTCATCATTCTCGGGTACGTACTAGAAGTAAGAAAAAAACAACAAGTTGTCGTTTTATCAAATGAAACGAAAGCACGCACGCCTTCTATTAGATATTCTTCTACAAAAATACAGGTCAGTATTTTGTGTTTCAGTTTTAATATATTTTGATATTTTATCTTAGGTTTTTATCAGTAAAATATGTGGACTTTATTTTTCTCCTTCTCTTTCATCTTTACTTTGAATAAATGGCTAAATCTTCGTTGAAATTGTTTCTGTTGAAGCGTTGTCTTGGTATCATTTTCTTCTTTTCCGGGTATAAGATAGCTCACAACAAATTTCGTTTCATTTGTTATTGACATCGGTGCTGAGAGAGAAAAACTATTGCTTGGAGTTTTTCGTTTTCGTCTAGAGAATGATGAAGAGATAAAAAAAAGAAAAAGCATCCGATTATTGTTTACTTTGAAGTACCATTTGTGATGTTATTTGTAAACGAAATGGGCGATGATGAAGTCGATGTGTAGGTTGAAAGTGCCTAGATAGTCAATAGATTGAACGTCGAAGAGCGATACGCCCGCGTGGCCTAATGGATTAAGGCATCGGACTCCTAAATTTCTTGTGAAAAAACGAGTCATCCGAAGAGTCCGGGTTCGAGTCCCGGCGCGGGTGCTTGTCTATTTTATTCCGATATATCCTATTTCCTCTTCGCTTTTCTTGCTCTTTTCTTCTTCTTCTTGGTAAACATATGGAACCGATTCAGTTGAAGACACACACTCATATCAAGGCAAAACGAGTCAAGCTGTTCTTAACGACTCACATGGCCTACTGAATTACTTTTAAAACTAGAGCTATCTCGAACAGTCAGGATCTGAGTTTTACCTCGTTCACCATGTTACGTAAACTTGAACAAACTCGATCGTCAGTTGTATTTGGCGCATTGATTCGATCGAAATATGTCTAAAGAGAAACCGATGTCGATTTGATGATCTGTTTTTTTGTGTTGCTCACGGTTTTGTATTTGTCGAGTAGGAATTTTAAATCGTCTTCGAAGGATTTACGTGTGACTAAACGCATGAAATCGATCCATTCAGCATCGGTAATCGAATCTTTTGCTAATTGTCGCTTTCTATCAAACGAATTTGCATTCAAAATCAATCGAAATTTGAACGAGAAAATTTACTTGAGTAAATTTAAATAATTTGTCGATACTCCATTTGATCCACGTTTATGTTTACCATCGGACGGTGGCGATGTTAATAGAGCTGATGAAGTAGAAACTAAAATGTCAAGAATTTGTGCACGTTGACTAGTCGGAAGGATCTAAAGAAAATATGATTTCGATTTGTTTGTTTTAATATTCGAATTACATAGGGAATTGGTTGGTGTGAGCATTCATCTGCTGCACTTGATGATAAACAACAAGTATTTGTCGATCGTTTTCGTTCGCGTTGTAATTGAGAATTGAATGATTTGTCTTCATCGACAATTGGATTCGTAGCTGGTAAACATAGAGGTGGTGGAGGTAGTTTTTTTGATCGAGATAAACAATTCATGTCCATGGAAAAAGTATCTTCAACTGTTGTTAATCATCTTGTTGTTTTGTTGGTACTCTGATGACAAAAGGAGAATCTAGTAATGAGCAAAGAAAGAAAGGAAATATAGGCTTATGGAAATGGAAACAGGTCTCGTTTTTTTTCCAATGGAAAACATGCGCATATTTGCAGCGGAATAGAAAAAGCGAAAGGCAAAAAAAAAAGTTTTTTTTTTGTTCTGTTCTCACGATTGGCTCGGTAGATGGAGTTAAAATATGCGATTTATTTACAAGGAATTCTTGTCGAAGAAAATTATTCGAAATCAAATCGAAGATGATTTTTGAAAAAATTAATTTTTGTTGATTGTCGATGTTTAATCCTGATCTTGATTTGTGCATAAATAAACCAATCCAATCGATGATCTTACATTCATTCATTCACTATCTTTTTTTGTCATTATTATTAACTACGGTCGATCGATTTATTCATATATGCGTGATGTTAACCATTCATTTGAATAAATATTATTCTTTTAGATAAAGTCGTTTTTTTTCTGTCATAACAGAACAAAATGTCGGATGCAAAGGAAATTCAGTCAGAAACTGGAACTCCTCTCGATGGTTATATCAAACTAGGTGACACATACGCACAAAAAATAATCAAAAGTACACCGAATGCACTTACATTTGGCAATTTAACATGTGGTCTATTTGCATTGATCATGGCAATCAACGGTTTAACACGTTTTTCTTCGATGTTCATTTTTCTCGCTGCTGCTTGTGACTTTTTCGATGGACGTGTCGCTCGAATGTTGCGTGTCACATCTGAAATCGGTGCACAATTGGATTCACTAGCTGACGTTGTTTCATTCGGTGTTGCACCTGCAATTCTCGCCCATTCAATTCAAAATTGGTCATTTCTTATGTTCATTGCGTTTATTAGTTTTCCGTAATGACGATTTTCGAAAAAAGATCTCTAAAATTGTTTGTTCTTTTGATATTAGACTTGCTGGTGCCTATCGTTTGGCTCGATTTAACGTTCATCCAACACATGAACATTTCGTTGGCTTGCCAATTCCAGCTGCTGGTTTAACCGTGGCATTTCTCGCCTTATTTTCTTATGTTTCACCGTTGATTATGATCACTTTGTCGATACTAATGGTCTCAACACTTCAAGTTCCTAAATTATAAGTAGTTTTTTTTTTTTACTATACCTGCTTTTTTTTGTCTTCCTTTCTCAACGAAAATCAAAGATTTTTAATGATATTCATATCTTTTTTTTGTTGTTTTCTTTTTATGCGAAAAAAACTAAGCAAGCTATTGAAATTTTATAATGAAAAAATAAACAAACAAAAAAAAAACTGTATAATAACTAAAGCGTGAAAACGAAAGTCACAGATATACAAACAAATGTCGTAGAAAGAGAGAGAATAGATAAACTATGATAGCATCTTTTAAAATACTATTGATGAAAAGAAGAAACGAGACAGAGAGAAAAAAAAGAGAATAAATGTATGTAGATATATACAGTTTTTGGTTTTTAAATAAAACAACAACCTGCAAGACAGGCTTGACAATTGTTGGAATCATGTGGAGCCTTCATATTGCCTTTACGTTGCTTTGAACTGTGATATGATTTATATCGTTTTTGAGGTGGCAGTTCAGGTGAATTGTTTTCTTGCGGTGGTTTATATTGTTCCGGTATCCAAACAAGTGTTTGAGATATGGATTCTTGTAAATTTTTCATAACACGACAGACTTCTTCTGCAAAAGAAAGAAGAAGAAAAAACAGTCGATTAATTATTTCGTTATTCGTTATCGAACTTACCCATATACCATAATGAATCGGCTATTTCTCCGCATATTTTACAATTTTGTTCATAAATTTTAAAATAAACATAACCATATTCACCTGGAACACTGATTTTAAACGATATTCGTGCACGCATTGTTGTCCACAAACGAGCACAAAAAGGATTTTGACATTTGAATTGAGCTTTGGCATTGTCGAGTTTAACAAAAGCACAACCGGGAAGAAATTTCGGATCAAAATTAAGTCCATATTCGGGAAATAGATGATAACGTATACCGGGATTCATCAATTCGATTGGACATGAAATAAGTCGAGCAAATTCAGCGTGAAAGACAACGCTTGTATCACAGCAGAATTCTTTTTTTTCTTCATCTGCAATTGTAGCAGCACGTTTGACTGAAAAATAAAGAATTAATTTCGATTTTAAATTTCGTTTTTTTATTTGTTCTTACGATCTCGATAAAGAATCTTGACATCGAAATTTTCGATTTCGTTATTCAATGTATGAACTTCGATATCTTCTTCAATCGATTGAGTTTCTTTTCGTGGTGCAAGTATTTCGCAATCCTCTTCATCGTCAATAGTAACAATCGGTACGGATTGAAGCGTTTCTTCTGTTTGATCGTTGTTTATTGACGCAACAACGGCCGTAATCGGTTGTTGATCGAAATCCTCAATGCCCGAATCATTATCACTTGCCATTGGGTCATGTATACTTGAAAATTGCATTTCGAAAATCTCGTCAGTTGTACTTTCGAATGAACTATGAACGCCAACGGACCAACAGCGACGAAGTTCCGATGTTGGTAATTTGCTTTTTTTAGTTGGAACTGCTGTTGAACTATGTTGACGGTGGAAAGAAGGCGATCCAGTCATAATTGAAGAAAAATACGTGTGTTTATCGGTTTAATAAATCTAAAAATGTCGAATGAAAGCCTCGGTTAAACGCATTTATACATTGGGAATAAAACGAAGGGTGACGCATGTTTTGGGAAAAAAGGTTGTGCAATAACGATGTCAGACAGAGAAAAGAAAGAAAAGAAAAAAAAATAAACCTTCATGTGAAAGAAAGCGAAACTTTATTTTTCCCCGAAAACCTAATGGTAAATATTTTCATTAGCACAAGCGTAATGTTACAGAACAAAAGCAAAAAAACTCTTTAATACAAATACAACAACAATACTAAAGAAGAAGAAAAAAGCTCGTCTACTACCGATGAATTTCGTTTCTAGTAAAATGACGAGGAAGAAGAAAAACGCAGTGATATAAATACAAATAATCTTGCTTGGAAAAAACCCTCCTTTAGTAAAGGAAAAAAAGAAAGAAAACAAATTTTTGTGGGTTTTTTTAAACGTATATGACCTGCAACCGGCTTGTTACGCGTTTACTATGAAATTTCAAAATGACGTCAAGAGATGATGCAAGGGCCAATAAAAACACGAACGATGATCTTTCTGTTCTCTAGATTTTCATACAAACTGTAAATGATAGACGCTATGTGTACTTCGACATATATATGTAGTGTATAAATAGAAGAGAGAAACGAGAGAAAATGTTGTTCTTGCTCAATAACTATAGATTGTATTGGAGAAATACCTTTTTTTCCTTCTCTTTCTCTCTAATCTATGTTTCATTGCACGTTGGAATCTTCCAAGATGATAAAATGCCACGTCGAAATGACTAATTACAAAAAAGCAAACTAAATATCTGATTTGATTTAATTTAAATGTTGTTCAATGACAACCAATTACGATGATATACTTGGAAGAATTCAAATTATGTTCGCATATTTTTTTGTCTTTTTTTATCTACTTGTATGTGTATATATCACGTCGTTTATCGTAGTTACATAGGAGATATGATTCATCAGGATTCAGCATAAAAGAAAACATTTTATTTATGTGAATCGAAACAATAGCCTCGTTGACAAGAAGGACATAGATTTATTTGATGATGGCCTCTTGTTCGACTTTGTCGTTGTTGAATTTCATCATCGTCATCATTGTCTGACGGCGATGTTGGTCGTGGCAATTCGAATGATCGATTCGAGTAAAAACGTTCGATTAATATTCGAGCAACACTTTTCATCACTCGAACAGTTTCACTCAAATACCAAGATGGTTGAATTTCTTGTCGACAATTTTGGCATAATTGAGTACAAAGATTTATAAATAAAATGTTATATTTATTTATTTGCGGGTATTCAGCTTGAAATATCGCACGACCACGTGCTGTTGTCCATTCGTTTGAACAAGTTCTACAAGAATATTTGACTTTAGCATTATGACAAATTACTATTTTATCGGGAAAAACGGTGAAAACTTGTGCAGACATTTGATTAGCCATGTTTGAATTATAGTTACATCCAGGAGGAAGTGAAACATCAGTGAAATAAAGTATCCAACGTTCGAAAGGATTCGAAAAGTTGCAATTCAAATGGATTTCTAATTCAGCATGAAACGCATATTTAGTTTTCGGACAAATAATGCGTTTTTCAGCGGTATTTAGTGAACGTGCAGCGGTTACACATTGTTGATATTCTAAATTAAAATAAACAAATTCGTCGAATAAAAATTTCAATTCAATCAAACTTACCGCTCTCATTTAGAATAGATGTGGTTGTCATAATAGGATGACGAATATCTTTTTTCTTTTTCTCATCATCGTATCAATAATATAAATGTATTTGTTTTAACTTCCGATTAGTAATATACAACGTCATAGTTCTTATATACAATCAATAAATGGAATAAACCTTTTGGACGCAGATGAAACGCCCTCGCAATTCAGCTTTGATTTTTCCTAGGTGTATTTTATCAACCAAACAAACATGTTTTTTGGTCGCAAAGGAAAAATACAATGACAACGCATTGTCTTCACCTGTTCTTCTTCGTCTTTGTGTGGTTGGTTTACTCCAATATGAGTCAGTTTTTTCCGTTTTGTGAGTGTATTTACTTTAGACAAAAGAAAGGAACGACTTGTTCTTCTTTGTCCTTTTTTTTAAATTTTATTCAACAAGAAAACATTAGAGATTTCTCATTAAGTTGTCGATGCTTGTTTAATAATTGTATATCGTGTTAAAAAAACAAGTAAAATAACAAAACTAATAAATATAATTAATATACAATAAGTAATAACTGTCGATGCAAATGCACAAATAACAACAGTTTTATGACACCAAGTATCAGGTGTTTCTAAAGGTTGTTCGAATTGTGGCGGATAGCCGATTGTGCTTAACCAATATTGTCCAAGGAAAAACCAAATGATAAGAAATGACGTCATTAAAACATCGATAAATGCATGACCGTCATTACGACTGGATGATGATTCTTCATCGTTGAGAAATTTCTGTTGTAAACGATATTTATGCCAAATATTTTGCAAAAGTTTTGTTGTCCAAACAATACCGGCAACGAATAGATAGATGGGTAAATTATCTTGAATAGGACAATCACTTAAATGACTAACGCCTGCAAATATTCGGAAATGAATTATTCGAATCGAATTGAGAATAGTTTTACCGATGCTCATCATTATTATTGGAAGAATGAGAAGAATACCAAGAAAAATAGTTGCTACTTCTGAAAAATTGTGATTTTTTTCTATCTACCATTTTTAACTTGTAAACAAAGCAAAAAGAAACTGACTTGTTTTCAAAAGAACGAGAATTGTTCGCTTGCCAAATTCTAATAATGATTCACTATCAGTATATTCTTCGATCAAACGTGATCTTAAACTGCCATAATGAGGTTTTTCTCGATGAAAATCAATACTCCATTTCGATGCTCGAGATCCATCCTAATAGATTTACAATTTGCAACGAAAAAAATAAATAAATACCAGCAAACTTGTTTAATTGTTGGACATGTCGATGAATTTGTATCCCAAAAAAACATCGAAGAAAGTGATTGTCTGCAATCAGCAGGGTCTAAAATAGTTCCATTGGCAATGTTCGACTTTGTTTTCGAACACTGGTTTGTCGTCTACCTTTGCTAAATGTTGGCGAAAGTTCTAATATTGATGTACGTGGACCTGAATCTGCAATTGAAACTGACATTCGTAATTTATTCGGTATGACGAATGGATTTATTGGCATTGCTGCTGCCGCTGGTGATGATGAATACATTGATGGTCGTCGACAGACTGTACTTCGACGTCGTGAGAACGACGCTGCATGTCGTTTCAATTCCAATTGTGAACAGACAATACTTTCAAAGGTCAACGAATTTTTGCCATTTGTTGACGCATTTGACATTGATGCGTTTATTCGATGAGCATTTGGCATTGTGCCACGACGATCAGCCTGAAAAATATTAGTAAATCATTGAGTGAACGTTCTTTTAGGTCTTTAGAAATAAAAAAAATCTCATATAGATAGACAGATGTCAAATATACGTCTCAAGTGTTCTGTCAAGTGAACACAACGGTAAATAGGTACCAACAACAACAACAAAAAAAATGCCCTCTACTACTGTCAGATTTGTAATAATAATGATAATTAAGTATTGATAAAGAAGAAAAAGGAAAAAAAAGAACAATCTATTCAAGTCTTTCAATGAGTTCGATTTCAATTAAATAATTGATAACTAAATCATGTGTCTAGAAGACAAAAGAAAAGAATCGATAGATTTATTTTTTCTTACCGCGGCTCGCATTTCTTTTCGGTTGGAATCTTTATTTTCTTCTTCTCTAGCAAATAATAATCAGTAAGTTTAGTTTCTACTGATCTAAAGTTCTTCGTTCATTCCGATGTCTTTCTACTCTATTCATCGAATTAGATCTCAACATTTCTTATTAACACGATCAAAAAACATCTTCATCTCTTCATTTAACAATGCTTTCAATAAAAGACATTCGATTTCTATTCGAGTACTTTCTTCGTCTAATTTATCATCATACTCGACACACACACACGTCCTACACGTTATTTTGCAAGCAATTCAATTGTCTTCATGCACTGTGTATCATTCATTCGGATTTGTCCTTTTACTTTCTTTTAATCTTCTTATATTTCATGTACGTTGAAAGAAAGATCAAACGAAGAAAAAAAGCCAAGGTAGATAAAAGTTCGATTGTCAACAAATGAACACAGAAATATTCTTAAAAGCTTATTTCGAAGAAAATCAATTCCATTGTAGAATCTACCTGTTCGTCTTAAGTCGTGTCTATCCGCTTTTATTAATGCGATGCTGTTCAAAGGAATAGAATCTTTCCTATGTCATAATTATCTATTTGTTATTCACGTCGACCTCGATGATAAGATGACTTCAACTTACGCACAGCAGATTCTTGAGCAAAAGTCTTGACTTCATTTTAACAAATAAAAACGACATTGTACGAATACCTGTGGAATAATTCGAGGATTTCTATGTTTGAAAACTTTCATTGAAATCATGAGGATGATTTTTATATTATTCTGCTGTCATACAAAACAAAAACGTTATTCAATGTGAGAATTGATAAGTACTGAAAATATATATATTCATTGGGGAATTATGTGGAGCTAACGGAAGTAGGTCTCTACGATGTTCATTAGAAATATTTTTTAATAATCCTACAGTAAAACAAAAGGTGCAGAGTATTGACTGAAAATGAAAGCTCCTAAATAAAAATCTCATGACTGATCTTTTCAGCTGTCGTTTTATAGTTGATGACGTCTTCTGTTTTTTTTTAAACAAGGCCTATTTGTCGATTGTTTTCTATTTAATCTCTTAGGCAGAGCAAATGACATTGAAAAAATATGTAATGAGATAACATTCATCATGATTTTACATTAGTTTCAATTCTCAAGAGCGGAAAACTTAAGTAGAGAGCAAGCCGGATATTAATAAAAGACTATACGATTAAGAAAGTGTCTATAAATGCACATAAATCAAAATTAGAATTTTTTATCAAGTGATTGTTCATTTACCTAGACTTCTGGTTTAATTCTTTTTTTCAAAAATGACATTTCATCAACTTACAAAATGTTGAAGTTGTCCAAGTCCATCGCCGTAGGAATCCGATTCGACGAGATCTTCGACTAGATCGAGTTGTGTTTTGTCTGACGATTCCATGCGCTAAGTTCCAAGAAAATGATAAATGAATTATAATTCGTGCGCAAGAATTGAACGATAAAAGAGAAGAAAAAAAAACGACAGATAGACCGAAGGAAAGAAATGCAGGAGACGAGAATAACATCGCGTTGTCTGTGTTGTTAGAAAGATGACATTATTTCACATGATAATCTATAGAAATTTAATAAGAACATCATCATTGAACTTTAGTTGAGAGAAATGAGATCGATCGGAAAAACAAATATTGATAAAGAAATGAAATAAAACAAAGAGAGTTAACGTTTTAATTTTTAAACTTCATTTTTTTTTGTCCTGTTATGATATTGCACTATCTATCGATACGTATATGTTAATGGTTACGTATTTCACCATTGGAAGTGAAGGACGAAAAGAAAAGATCATTAGAATAATCGAGAGCCAATGTTGTCTCGTGTAATTCTATTGCAATGATTAAGGAAAAAAAAACTTCGTAGTTACTATTTTTTTTCGTAAATAAAGTCACGTTCGATCTTGACGATAAGAAATCTATCGGGCAATTAACATTTTTGTTCGTTGTATTTTGCAGAAATGGCAACTGATAATGAATTATCAAATCCTATTTCGAACGATTTCGATCTTCAGGAATTAAATTCTGATTGTCAACAATGGGCAGTAGCCCATGGCAAGTGTGTCAAATTGTTAGTATTTTTTGTTTTATTTATGTTTTTTTCTAGGTTTTGTTCAACGTTATTTTCCTTCGAATGATATTCAACAAGATACGACTGTGATTCCGTATCCGTTTACTATTTATCCAAGTGTGTTTCCTAGAGAAGAATATCGACGAGCATGTCGAATTCAATTTAGTATTAATAAATACGTGCAACGTCTTGCATTTGACATCGATTTAATGGATTCTGTTTTTGAGAATTTCATTCATTGTGATCCTTTCATAAGACGTCTACGAACAATCTACGATCAAATTCAGCACTTGCCTTATTATGTAAATCAAGTTAACACATTGAAAATTGGCAAATAAAATAACATTTTTCTAGTAGAATAAGGTCGAAACCTGTATTATTCGAACAGATTATATGTTACAGGAAATAAGTCAGATTCGTAAGAAAACAAAACTTCGTCTAATTGAATTGAATACCATTGCTGTCGGTCTGGGTGCAGCTGCTAAATTAATGCAACAATGGCATAAGTAGATTTTTGTTTAATAAGATTTTCACTTTAAATAAAAATATTTTATTGAAACGTAGGCGATTCTTAGCACGGGTTCAGCCGAAACTTCTGTCACAAGTAAAAAAGAAAACAATAAAAACTAAAATGTATGAAATTTAATTTATTTAAAGTTACCAGAAAACGAATCACATGATCTTATTATTGATACATTGTATCAATCATGGAAAATCTACGATAATCCAAAGTTTGACTAATTTCAACAATTAAGATTTCTCATATTCGATTTTCAGAGCAATCGTTCTATTTGTTATTCCCGAACGTGAATTTAATATCGGCGATCAAATGCTGATTGAAAATGGTCTTTCATCTCATGCTGATCGTTCTCCTCTCGTTAAACAAGTTACTTTTATTGATATTCTGGAGAATTGTTCACTCGATGATTCAAATGGTACTCTTTACTAGTAAATTCTCTTTCGAAACAAAACGAAAACGAATCGCCTAATTTTAGCGATGAATTCGAAGTTGCACTTGTCTACTATCGATCAGCTTATGATCCAAGACATTTCTACGATGAGAAGGTAATCGATCAAAATATTCTGTTGAATCAATCATTTGATTTTTCAGATTTGGCAAGCATATATAACATTAGAATCGTCTCGAGCAATTAAATGTCCTAGTTTGAGATATCATTTAGCTGGAATGAAATGTTTTCAATTAGCTTTAATGAAGAAAACATTTTTAGAAGAAATCTTTCAGGAAAATGAACAATTAATTGATGATTTTCGAGATATAACAGAGGAAATGTTTACTCTGGATCAAGCAATCAATGATCCAATTTTACGAGAACGAATCTCAAATAAGCCTGAATCATTCTATTTGAAACAAAGTCGAGAAGGAGGTAAACCTATTTCACAAATAAATCCATAGTTTCATGTTATTTCTCAGGTGGAAATGTCTATTGTGGTTGTTCTTTGAAGTGAAAGTTTCTTTCTTTCGAAACTTCAATATATTGAATTATTTTTCTAGAGAACGTATCAATGAAATCATATCTACAAATCAATCGAATCGTTATTTTCTTATGTCTCGAATCTATCCACCGATTCATTCAAGTCTAATCCGTTTATCTCAAACGAATAATAGAAAAGAAATCATTTGTAAACAAAATATCAGCAGTGAACTCGGTATTTTCTCTGGTTTAATTAGTCAAAATGGAACAATCATCTACGAACGTGTCGGTGGATCTTTATTACGAAGTAAATTAGCTAAGAATATTGAAGGTGGTATTGCATCTGGACAAGGATGTATTGATTCGATATTGCTTGTTTAAAAATACGACCAAACAGCAATAATTAAGAATTTATTCTTTCAATCATTGTGTGTGTGTGTTTTGTTTTCTATTCGAGAAAAATAAATAAAAAGAAGAAATCACATAAAAATTCGAATATTAATTCGGCTTTCGTGGAAGAATCTGACATTGAATGAATAAGAAAGAATTTATGAATGTGTTATCAACCGTAAACCACCCATTTCGGCAAGATGATGTGAAAAATTACCAGCTGGACAAGTAATAAACATAAAATTCGATGGAATATCGAGTTGTTCACTAAGAAGTTTCACTGTTGGTGGATCGAATCGACCTTTGACAAGTAACTAAATGAAAACGAATAAAATCTTTCGAAATAAATAGAGAAGAGAAGGAAACGAACTAGATCGAGACATAATTTTGGATATTGTTTATCAAGAAATTTAACATTTTGTTCTAACATTGATGGAATTTCATTTTCATTTTCATAGACATGACAGATTTTCAAGAAATTTGTTAATTCATTATCTCGAACATAGAGAATAGCTTTGTTAAGTACAGATGGATCATCTGTTCGAGTAAAAAATAACATTGGCCGATCTTCAATTCGTTTATACTGTTCATTTAACATATTTTTCCAACGTTGTGGTCCACCGAAATAGAGTAATAATTTTAAAACACGATTTCTCGAAAACATTAGCATTACAATTAAAAACGTGATACCAAAATATAACAAAAAATAATCAATATGCTCTAAATTTATCAAGATTTCACCGCAAAGACCAGCAAATACAAGTAGAAAACCAGCAATAACATGTGGCCATGATGCATAAATGGTTCGCCGTAGTGATCCACGTTTATATTTTAATATCATATTTCCAACAGCAAACAAACACATAACACTTAGAAATGCAATTGTATAAACACCTGCAAGACTATCGAGTTTACCATTGACAATAATATGTAGTAAACTTGTAACAACAAAGAAACCAATGATTATATAATGATTTGTTCCACGTAGACGATTTGTTGATGATAGAAACATGGGTAAACATCGATCGAAGCTCATACGACGAATTAAACCAGTTATACCGACATAAGATGTGAGTACAGCACCGGATAGAACAAGTAGAGCATCAGCACTGATTAATTTCGAGAGCCAAGAACCTGGACTAGCACCGAGACTTGCATCGCCCATTGCAGCTAAGAGATCATCACGATGATTTTCACGAATGACTTTAACTGGCATGAGAAATATTGACAGTAAAGAAAACACTACAAAATTTCGTTTTGTTTTTTTTCGAATAAATTATTATTCAAAAAAAAAAAGAATTTACTTGGATTGAATATTGATACAACATACCACATATTTCTCAATGTTCGAGGGAAAATTCCAGGCGCTTGTTCTTCGATATAATTCGATGAAGTTTCGAAACCACTGACGCCTAACAAAGCCAGAGCAAATCCATAGTAAATATCAAGTGCAACACCGTCTTCCGATGGTATCTGCCAATTTGCTTTGAACATTGTGATTGAGTCATAGGAAGACATGATTTTATAGAGACACATAGCAAAAAGTAATGTCATTGTACCAATATGAATGAAAAATATAGTTAAAGCAACAAATGATGATTCTTTCAAACCAAATAAAGTTAAAAGACAAAAGAAACCTAATAAGGCTATCACAGCCCAATGTGGATCGAGTCCCGACCAAAGATTTTGTCCGTAGGCAATTGCAGAACCTGCTGAAACAACAGCTGTTGCAATGTACGAAACTAATGTTAGACAAGCAGCAACTGAAGCTATTAGTTTCGTTGTACAATTGAGTAGAACATTGTATGCACCACCATTTAATGGAAGTGCAAGACCAACTTCAGCGTAAATATGACGAAATAAATAAAGAACAAGAGCAACTATGTATAAAGAGATGAAAGAATATTGACCAGCTAGAATAAATACTCTTTTGTTGTTGTTTTATTTATCAATTTTAAAAGAAAAATACCTCGTTGTGCACATAAACCTGCAGTGTATAAACAAGATGAGGTTATATCATTTCCAGCAATAGATGTAGCGGCCCATTCGCCTAATAATTTATGATCTTTTTTCGAGCTCTTTTTGCCACGTATCAAACTTCGAATACGACTATGTAAAGAATTGCTCGAACTTTCAGGATCAGCATCAAATGCATCATTAACAACAGTTGAAGGTGTAACTGTCGATGCTTCTGGCATCGAAAGATCCATTCGAGTCACTTCACCCCATCGACCAGGAAAATCCTAAAGGAAACAAATACATTTTCAATCAATTTTTCGATTGATTCCTACCCAACTTATTGAATGTCTCGCTCCATAGTTATTTGCCGGCCGAGATGCGTCTGTTGTCTGAGCAACTAATGGTGCTTCTTCATTTTCAGTCGTGTTTCCATCGTCATTTATCGAAATATGTGTTGAATTCATTTTTCTAATCTGAATCAAATCTGAAACCAAGTACAACAATATAAGCCAAATGTCTCGAAATTACAGATTTCTCTCGCGTTTTGTTATCTATCTTATTATCGTGTACTTTTAACTTGAGTCCAATTAAACAAAACCAAGACTAAATCATATCTTTTTTTTTCTTACATATATGAGAGATAGTATCAAAGCGAAACGTTTCGTTTTTTTTAATATTCAAACGAAGAAAAAAGT